>Ga0114979_10000064_pt1 | contig 62582 bp, 60 predicted proteins | sample S_140625_EF_Meta_FD_87315 | JGI IMG/M metagenome (GOLD analysis project Ga0114979, IMG submission 87315) | Freshwater microbial communities from Lake Simoncouche, Canada to study carbon cycling - S_140625_EF_MetaG | ecosystem: Environmental > Aquatic > Freshwater > Lake | place: Lake...
AAGCATAATATGCTACAGTTGCGATGAACCACCTCCTCCACCTCCACCTCCACCTCCACCAACACCACCACCTCCACCACCTCCACCACCTCCACCCCCTCCACCACCTCCACCACCACCACCACCTCCTCCACCACCACCACCTCCTCCACCACCACCTCCACCTCCACCTCCTCCACCTCCTCCACCACCTCCTCCTCCTCCTCCACCACCTCCACCTCCTCCACCACCAACACCTCCTCCACCACCACCACCATCTCCACCACCATCTCCACCACCATCTCCACCAGCTGTTCCAGCTGTTCCAGCTGTTCCAACTCCAGCCTCTAAACCTTGCAACGGATATGATGGGGGTGAAGGTAGTAGAGAGGCAAATTGTGCGGCTGTTTATGGCGGTGAGCCGAAGGATTGGTGCAAGCAAGGCGGTTGCGTCAGTCGATATAATCCACCAGATGAAACTGCGGGACCAGGCGCAAAAGGTACCGTAAGCTGGTTTTGCTGCACAATGTGTACTGCGGTTTTTTTAGATTGTGACACTGTATGTCACGGGGGCCCAGCGCTTAGTGAAAACTGTGACTATTGCACATGCCAAAACGACAGTCCAGGCGAGCCCGCAAACAATCCTGATGGTAAAGGAGAAGGTGAATGTTGCTGCGGCGCTGGAGCGGAGCCTAAAACGCAAAGTAGTATTTGTCCGAGTGAGGATGGAGGCAAGTGCGGAGATTGCCTGAAATGCATCAGTTGCAAATGATTAAGTGTAATATTATTTATGATATCTCCAGAAAATCAAATAAAAGAAATAAATATAAAGAGAGTAATTTGGCATTTTCTTGATTATCTTGATAAAGCTTATCCTGATATTGTTCAAAAAATAAAAAGTAAAATTCCTAATTTGTTATATTTAGATAGTTTTACTGCGCATTATTCATATATACAACATTTAAAAAATAACAGTGAAAGTATTATGAATACATTTAAATTATATGTGACAGATGATTCCCAAAAAAACGAAATATATGATAAATTTTTTATTTTTTATGCTAATAAATTAAAAAAACCCCCTACAAAAAAAATGATTTCTCCAAATTCTCCATCACTTAAATTTTTGCCAGAAGATTTTCACCAGAAACAAAACAATACAAAAAATAAATAATAATTTTATAAAAAGGAAAAAGGAAAATAAATGAGTGATTGTAACATAAGTTTTGAAAAAATTTTTCCTGGCAAATACTGTACTTGGGGAGTTTTAAAAGATAAATTATTTACTGGTTGGGGAGAAAATGTCTATGGTCAATTAGATGATTTAATTAAATTATCTGGAAAAGTGAGTGGATTAGATACTTTTGAATTAACCACATTAGTTTTATTAGAAGACGGGTCTATAACTGGTTTATCAGGTCAAGCTAACCCATCAGATTTAAGGAACCCAATATATAACCGATTGCCATTGCAAAATATTGGCACATCAGCGAAAAAAATAGTTTGTGGATGGGATTATGCTGCAGCTTTAAAACAAAATACTGAAGCAGCCGTTTGGGGAGGAGGAGATTTATATCTTTCAGGAGTATCGGTGAACCTGGGCGAGCCTATTCAAATAATGAACGATTTTCTTCTAAAAAGTATTATAATTTCTGGAGGAGCAACACCAACTTCTACTGGAGAATACCCTAGAGATTATAAGTCGTACTATGTCAGAAACCCAGACTATAACTGGTGGGACGGCAACAGTCCTGAGTTTAAAAAGACTATTATTTGGAATAATCTAAAAAAAGTTTGGGAGTTAACAGACTATTTATTTGAGTATTATGGGCCAGACACAATACTCAATATACTTACCCAACCTGGTGAGAGTACTTTATCTAAAAAAACTCCCCAAAATAATGCTACTTCAGATCCTAAAATAAATCTAAAAATAAAAATTTCTAACTCAGAAATTAATACTTCAACTGGAGAATATATTTTTACTGGAAATCTATATAACAATCATTTTTTATTTAAAGCAAATAATGGTAATTCTATTAGTTATGACGGTAGTAGATGGAAAATAAAAGATTTTCAAACTGGAGTATTTACTGGACAAAATCTTTATTATAAAAATAATTTTTCCGATGATTTCTGGATAAGTCTTACAGGCGGAGCAAATGCTTCAGAAGTTTTTAGTATTATAATTTCTGGAGGAGGAACACTAACTTCTACTGGAGAATACGTTTGGACAGGAGACTTAATAAATAATTATAGAAAATATACTAATCTACAAAATTCAAATTATATTTATAAAAATTCAAATTCAAATACATTAACCATAAAAGACCTTTCTATTGTAAAAAATGTACCTTTTAAAACTTACAAATTAGACCAAGAAAGTTATAATTATAATAATTTTTTTGATACTATGAATTGGGAAAATTTTCAAGGAGACCCAGCTCAATTACCTTCTGGAGAATTAACAATTACAATAACTGAGGCTCATGAACCTACTTCTACAGGAGATTATGTTTGGACTGGAGAAACATTTTTAGGAATAAAGATATTAAATCATAAATATAATAATAATTTTATTTATAGTAAATACGATCCCGAAAATGAAGAAACAACTTTAAGAGTCAGAGACTCATTATATCCTAATGCTAGATTAAATTTTGATTTATATTTTACGCAAACAAATGAACTCGAAAAACATACAAATTGGTCAGGATTACATAAAGCTGTATCTCATATAGATCCATTAGCTGCTCCAAATGGAGAAAGAATTTTAACAATATCTGAGTCAACAAATGAAAACATAAATGGAGACTATATTTGGACAGGAGAATTAAGTGATAATAATAACAATAAAATATATACTCATGCAGTTAATAACAATTACTGTATTATAGTAGATACAATTTTTGATCGTTCAGACCTTCAAACTCCCCTTTACACGTCAAACTCTAATACCTATGAAAGAACTCGTATATGGACAAATCCCATAAACCAAAATGATACATGCAAATTTGATGTTAGAATAAATATTTCTGAGGCGGGTTTTGTTAGAGCAAATAGAACATATTTTTGGAATTTAGATTCTGCAAATCCTAAATATATAGACACTAATGGTTCTTCTATTTATATAAAAAAGATTCAAGGTATAGATTATTGGGTTTTGAATATCATACAAACAATTATTGCCCCCAGAGATAGTTATTTTCAAAATTTAGGTGAAGTATTTACAAACACTACATGGCAGGGGGACACTGCATATTTTGAAACTGCAAAAAGCAATGTTTCAATTAAAATTTCTAACGCGGCAACAAATACTTCAAATGGAATATATACTTGGAAAGGTAGAATGGTAAATAACAAACCATATTTTGTTTATGATAGAAATTATATTAAATACGATCCTACACTTGAAGCTTATGCAATAAATGATGCTATAAAACCCGAAAGAATAACTTTAAATGAATTAGACTCTTATCACTTTCCTTATAAAAGTAATTTTGATTCTCAGGGAAGTTGGATAAATTATATAAATCCAATTGAAGGCTCTTATCCTGTGCCTGTTGCAATTCAAAAATTAACAATTTCTAATTCAGACGTTAATGTAAATAATAAATATTATTTAAGACAAAACAATTCCGATACTTATTACGCTGAAAATACCAATGACATTATTTTTTATGATACCGTCGAAACCCAAAAGTGGGTATTAAAAAATAATCAAAATCCAACATATTATGCTTCAGGACTTTTTACTTATTCCAGAGATGGATCATATTATTCTTTTGGTGGTCTTTGGGGTTTTGAGCAAACGGGTGTTTGGAGAAAAACAAATGATAATAATATCGATACAAATTTATCTTTAGATTTTTCTGTAGAAGTGCTTGGAATAAAAGATGATCTTTCACCATCAACGCTTCCTTCTTACGTCACAGGCAAATATGTTTGGACTGGAGATAAAATAAATAATTATCCCAAATATAGTAATGAGAGCAGTCCGAACTTATATATTTTTCGAGAAGACGGAGTTGATAATTATTGGAATAATAAAAATTTTAAATTGGTAAATTCATCTCTTTCGACAGCAACAACTGGAGGGTTAACTTATTATTCAAATGATTTAATAACTTGGTCAACTGGAATCGGTTATTTTGGGGCTGCGCCTGCTCCAACAGGAATAAGAAAAAATATTACAGGAGTTAAAGATATTTTTGCGAATAGATATTATTCTCTGCTGTTAACTAATGAGAATAGACTTCTTCATTATCATGACCGATACGGTAACTATGTTCCTGAATCTTTGAGAAAAAGTAGTAGTGAACGTGAAGAGAATTGGCAAAATGTATACAACAATTTAAACATAAATAAACCTTTCACTGGAATACTTAAAGTTATATCTTCTCCAGGTGCTTTTTCAGCTTTACTTGATAATAATTGTATAACATCTTGGTATGACGGAATGGGAGATGCTTATGGAGACGACAAAATGGACTTTACTCTGCAAAAGCTTCAGTCTATATCTCAAACTAACCCAGGGATACAAGGAAGAATAATTGACATTGCTTTTTCTAAGAGTGACGCTTTATTATTACTAGACAATAATACTGTGACTGGAGTTGGAGTTTCAGATTATATTACTGGGTCAAGTAAATTTTATGACAAATACAATAATGTAATTTCTATAGACGCTTATTCTCAAAATGATTCATTCAATTTACTGCTTGATAATGGTCAAGTAATTCAAGTCCGTAGTAATCAAGATCCAGACATAGGAAAACCGCCAATTTGTTACAAACCTAATATAACTTTTTATGATATACCTGATAAATTTGTAAACGATTCGCCTTTTAGTTTGGATGTATCAAGCAGCAAAGCAGGTATACCAATAACTTTTAAAAGTAGCAATACAGGCGTAGCTCAAGTTGATGCCAATGGATTAGTCACAATACAAAACGAAGGAGTAACTAAAATAATTGCTGCTCAATCTGCAACTATAGATTATCCTTATACCGTTTCAGAAAATAAATATTTAAATGTAGTAAATTCTAGTAAAACTAATTCAATAATTAATTTTCCTACAATACCGAATAAAATTTATGCATTTAATTATGAGTTTAATTTAAATGTAACAAAAGAAAATAATTCTGAAACTCCTGTAGTATATTCAATTGATAATCCACAAGTAGCTACTGTAGATACCAATGGAAATATTAGACTAATTTCTGTTGGAGAAGCTAATGTGTCCGCTTATCAAAGTGGAAATGGAAATTATAACTATTCTTCTCCAATTGAAAGAAGTCTTCGAGTTGAATACGCAGAACCATTTTCAAATTGTCAAAATAAAACTTACAGATTTATAAGCGGTTATACTGGTCAATTAATAATTCCAACATTAAACCCTAAACTTCCAATAATACAAATTATAAGTGGGCAAGAAATTGCAAATTTTATTATAGACACATGTGAACCTCCACCCCCTTATCCTTCTTATAGAAAATTAAATGGTTATGGAATTTGCGACACCAGAATAACTGGATTATTTGAATACAAAAAGACAGGCGTTGCTCAAGTACTATTTTGGCAAACTAAAAATGAACAGCAATATGATGATTCGTTTTGTGTTTTTAATATTACGTTTTTAAAACAAAAAATAGAAAATACTGGATTATCATATTTAGAATCAGAAGAAGATTTAACTATCAATGTGGAAAAACCTTTATATTTTAAAAATTTTGTGAGTAAGTCTATAGATAATGAAATTGTGCAATTGGGTAGTTTAGAGAATAACGGCAATTGGACAACAAATCAGAACAAAGTTAATTTTTACCTTAATAAATTTATCACTCTAACTTCACAAGATGCTTTAGTAGCGCAACAAGGTTCAAACGTAACAATTACACCTTTAAAAATAGGCACAATTTTAATAACTGGAGCAATTACTAATCCAGCAGCCGAGCCTTTAAATTTTATACAAACTTTGAACGTAGAAAAAACACAAACACATCTGACTTTAAATAGCTCACCAACTATTTTTAGAAATTCAAACGCTGAATGGCCAATTCAAATAGAATATACAACAAACAATAATCAATCTCCAGTTCTATTTAATAGTAGCAATCCAAGTGTAGCTACAGTAAATAGCGTTGGACAAATTTTCGGAATAAGTCCTGGAATTAGTACTATTACCTTAGATCAAGCAGGTAGTAATGATTATATAGCTTTAGAAGACGATGAAAAACGAGAAGTAAAAGTATATTTAATAAATGAAAGTAAACTTACTAACCCTATAAATTTTAATGATATTCCTATTAAACGTCTAAGTCTAGACGAAGATTCAAATTTTCAAATTGTTATCACAAATAATATAAATAATCAAAAACCTATATTTTATTTCAGCTCTAATCCAAGTGTTGCTCAAATTGATCAATATGGTTGGGTCTCAGTCTTATCAAAAGGATATACAAAAATAGGAATTCTTCAAGAAGATTTTGGTAATTACAATTTAGCTTTTATTGAAAAAAATCTTTTATGTATAAATGGGAACGAGACAACAATATCTTCTTATTATGTTGATCCTATACCAAACAAGCTTGTTGGAGAATATCATGATCTCGTTTTGAAAAATAGTGCGAATAATGGTGTGAACCCTATCCATTATTGTTACGACATAGTTGTTGACGATCCTAGTTCAATTGATGTGAGTCTACAGTATATACCCGATGGTCCTTTGCCCAGTGATCCTGAAGAAGAATACGAAGGAAGTTATCACGAAGTAAAAAGAATAACTTTTCTAAAAAAAGGAGATATAAAACTCTCTATTGTGCCGTATCTTGACTACGATCCATGTGCTCCATTCTTCGTACCTTTCGATACAAATGTCATAGTAAGTAAAGGACCTCAAAATATTACTTTTTATGATATACCAACAAAATATTATGGCAATCCCCCGTTTAGTTTGTCTGTTTCGAGTAGTAATTCAACTATTCCAATAACCTACGCAAGCAGTAACACAAGTGTTGCAACTGTGAATGCACTCGGAGTAGTTACAATTATTGGGTTGGGGACAACAACATTTACCGCAAGTCAAGCTGCAAATACTAATTGGGAATCAACTTCTGCAAGCAAAATTTTAACAATTTCTAAAACACAAAGAAATATAAATTTTCCAAACATACCAAACAAGAATTATGGAGACTCTAATTTTAACTTAAACGTTACATCTAGCGATTACCAAGTTCCAATAAACTATGAAAGCAGTAACACAAGTGTTGCAACTGTGAGCTCTTTGGGGGTAGTTACAATTATTGGGGTTGGAGAAGCGGAGATATCTGCTTATCAACCAGAGAGTGAGAATTATAGCTACGGTTATGGCTACAAGGTTTTTCAAGTAAATAAAATAAATGCTATTATAACTTTTCCAGAAATCGGAAATAAAATTTATCAAGATCCTAATTTTAATTTAAACGTTACCAGCACAAATCAAGTCACCCAAATAATTTATTCAAGCAGCAACACAAGTGTTGCAACTGTGAGTTCTTCAGGAGTCGTTACAGTTATTAGCGCTGGAAGTACAATTATTACTGCTAGTCAAGCTTCTTCAAATAATTATAACGCGCCTTTATCAGTTGCAAGGACTCTATTAGTAACCAAAAAAACTCCAACATTTAATTTTCCTATTATACTAGAAAAAAGCTCAAATAGTGCTCCTTTTTCTATTGGTGTCACAAGTAATAATTCAACTAGTCCAATTGTTTATAGTATCAGTAATTTGCTTGTAGCGACCATAAATCAAGTAGGTTTAGTATCAATTATTGGAGAAGGTACAACTTCTATTCAAGTTTCTCAAGAAGAAACAGCAAATTGGACTTCTGCTATTTCGACTAGAGAATTACAAATTATCAAACCAAACCCATTAATACAAACAAATATAAGATATCCTAAAATTATCAAACTTTCTAATTTACCAAATAATATATTCTATAATCCAATTAGAAAATATCTACAAGGATACTTGCAAGATGAAGGAACTTATAATATTAAAATATATATTGAAGAAAATGGCGTAGTATGCGAAAAAATATTAAGTATCAACGCTTTTAAAAAATATAAAAAATATATTTATCCCGTAAACTATCCAATTAACGTTGGTTTTATTAAATATAATCCACACGAAAGAATTGGTCTACAACCGAAAATAGAAGCTTATGATCATCCAATTTTTGGAAAAATATTAAGACATTCAGATCTAGGTATAATATATACAAGACTTAGTGATTCAAATAATGGAAATTCTACAAACACAGATCCTGATTTCTTGCTTATTGTGACAGAAGATGAGTTAGAGGGCTCACAAGATGTTATGGGGCATATAGATATTCAGTTAAAATATTCATCCTCTTTAGATAAAAACTATTTGACGATTAATGGTTATCCAATTTATTTCTATAAAAATGATTTAGATATGTATTCTACAAAAGGCAAGAATAATAATTGGACTCTGTTTGACCAAAATGGTCAAAGAATTCTTGTGTAAACTATTATAGGATAAAGGATGTAAAACATGAGTTTATATGTAACAGATGATAGGTATATGGCTGTAGGGGATACTGAAGGCTACAATACGCAATTAGTAGGAGGTGAAAAAGGCAATATTTTATGGAAAATTAAAGATAATCAATGCGGAACACCAATAGTAAATGAATACTGGTATGATAAAAATAAAAATTACTCAATATGCGCCACAAGAAGCAATGGTTTAATCGTCCCAATAACAGATAAATTAAAACCAGCGCCAGTTTTGCTCTGTTCTGACAATTATGGTAATTTATACAGTTACGCTAGTATAGAAAAAACTATACAAAAAATAGATATTAATAATAAAATAAGCACAATTTTTAATTTTCCAGATTATTTAGATAGTGGCAACAATGTTGACGTTGGAGGGTTTGCAAATGGTAAACCATATAATACTAGAGCATTTACAAGTATAAATGGTTTAGCTGCGGACAATAATGAAAACATATATGTGACCTTAGAAGGATCTCAAGCCATTTACAAAATTAAAGATAAAAAAATTTCAAAATTATGCGGACAACCTTCTGACACTTTTTTGGGGCCAAATGAAAATAAATCAAGATATGAGCCTATAAACCCTCCTGATGGCAGTAAAGATAAAGTCATATTTGGCGACCTGTCAAATTTAAAGTTCTTCAATAATTATTTATATGTGCTTGATCAAAATAAATTTTATTTAAGAAGAATAGATCTACAAGGAAATGTAAAAACAATATCAACTGGAGTTCAATTGGTGGATTATGTTATAACAAAAGACAATTATTTGTATACTTCTATATTCGGGCAAAATAAACTTAAAAAAATTAATTTAAAAGAATTAGAATCAATGAAATTAAATCCACAAGACGCTTCTAGAGAGCTGGACAAAGATAAAAATAATATAGATTTAAAAATTGATTTTGCAAATCCAAGAACAATGCCCGAGTTAATTGGACATGCAGCTAAATTTGTCCTTGACGATAAAGAGGAAAATTTATTTATTGCTGGAGGAGGAAAGCTTGCGTATAATCCAGATGTTTTAATTAAAAAAATAAATTTATATACAGATTCAGCTAATCAAATTGTAAAAGTCATAGCTTTTGCTGGAGAAGATAGCGTCAAAAGAGAAGGAGGTATTCGTCCTGGACAAGGAAAAGATATTGAAACTCAAGATTTTAAAACGAATATTCAAATGGCTTATAGAATAGACAAACCAGAAATAACCAGTGTTTTAAATATTCAAGGCGAATATAATAAAAGTTTTTTTTATAGAATAGTTGCAGAAGGTTTACCTCAAAAATATTTTTTAGTAGGTGCATTACCAGAAGGTTTAATTTTTAATAATAGTACTGGAATAATAACAGGTAAACCACTTGCATGTGGTAGATTTTCTGTTATCATAAGAGTTGAAAAAACTTCAGAAAAAACAGGGATTAAAAGTTTTGACTCTAAAGAGTTAGAAATAACAATTTCGCCTAGCATAACAAGTGAATTGACAGTAGTAAGTGCATTTAATGAATTATTAAATTATACAATAGCCATAAATGGTAATGCAAATTATTTTGATGCAGAAATTGTGTCTGGCTCTACAAGACTACCAATAAGTAATTTAGGATTAAACATAGATCATCAAATTGGACAAATAACTGGGACATTAAATAGTGGTGGAATTTTTGATATAGAAATTTCTGCTTCAATTGATGATATTAAAATTAAAAAAATTCTTAAACTTAGTTCTTTAAAAATCACTAGTCCTCAATATGTTTCTGCAAACAGAAATAGTTATTTTTATTATCCTTTTCAAGTTTTAGGTGAACCTGATTCATTTGAGGTTTTAGGTAATATTCCAAATAATTTAGTATTCTATAATGGTTTAACTAAAAGCATTGCGGGAATTATGTTGGAGAATTCTGGGCAAATTTTACCTGCAATTTTATTAAAAATTAATAAAGGTTCTGTTAGTTATACTCAATCTTTAATTATTTCTATTGGAACAAAAATATTAAATACGGAATTAGAAAAAAATTTAAGACATGGCGAAATTTTTCAATATCAAATAAATGTTGATGAAGATAATTTAAATAATTTGGAAGTGTCAGTGTCTAATCTACCAACTGGATTATCTTTTGATAGTAATAGTTTATTAATTTCTGGTTCAGTATCAAATAAAAATATAAATGGACTTTTTGAATGTATAATATCTGTTACAAAAAATTCAATAGTTTCAACTAAAAAATTGTTAATTAAAATACCTCCATCAATAGAATACGATGGAAGAAGAATTGAACTGCCAATAGATAAATTTTTTGAATACAAAATAGATTGTCCAGGTGCAAATAAATTTTTAGGTTTTGATTTGCCAGAAGGATTTAAAATAGATCAGACTACGGGAATTATCTCTGGATCAGCTTCGTCAGCTGGCATTGGAGAATACTTTAGCGAAATATCTGCTTCTAATGAAGGCGGAGCAAGCTCAATAAAAATTTTATTTTATATTGGTCCAAATTTTATAGTTAAACAAGACCATAAAAGTGAAAGAAATATTTATTTCAAAAAAGGAGACAAAAATACATTTATAGTAAATAATAAAGAAGCACCTACGCTTTATATAGAAAAAAATAAAACTTATATTTTTGACCAATCAGATTTTTCAAACAAAAATGATAGATTAAATATATATTTAGATTTAAATAAAAAAACTTTATTAAACAAAAAATATATAAAATCTTATGGAGTAGAAGGCGTTAATAGAACATTAGAGTTAACTCTTCCCAAAAGTTCTGAAATTAAAACTTTATATTATTTAAGCGAAACAAAAGAATATTGTGGAGGAGAAATAAAAGTAATTACAAAAAATTATAAATTAAAATATAATATAAAATTATTAATTTTTGGCGCAAGACATGATGGAGAAAAATATGTTTTACCAAATAAAATGATTGACGAATCTTTTATATTAAAAAATCTAAACAGCTCTTATACTCAAATGGATAATGGCATTTTAGCTATCCTATCTTCACCAATAGATGATGCCCAAAAATCAATAAATAAAATTCATTTAAGAAAAGATGTTTTAACAATCAATTTGATAAATAAAAAAGAGGTAGTAGAAACTGAAAAATTTATAATTGATTATTTTGGAAACAATTTAATATATTCTCAAGAAAATAATAATGTACAAGAAAATAATTGGAGTAATTTAAAAAATTTATATGAAAAAATTAATGAAATATCTTTTAGAACTAGCGGATTTTTAGATAATAATATGCCTTCTGGAGGATTACAGTCATATAAAGACATAGGCTATAAACTAAGCTATTGCCCTGGATGCGTAACAAAAACAAATTTAATTACAGGAGAAAATAATCTTTATTCTGGTCAAATAGAAATTTATTATGATCCAATTAAAATATTGAATAATAAATCTGATATATTTTTAACTGAAACTGGAAATTTAAAAAATGAAAATTTTATATTGAGTCAATCTACTTCAGTTATATATGAAAAGTTTTTTGAAGAAATGGACTTAGGAGCATAAATAGGAGATCATATGCCAAATTTTAAAAATTTATTTTTATTAGATTATGTCAAAAACATAAACAAAAAAATTAGACCATATACTTCTACTGGCGTAATTGATGAAACTCATATATCTTTAAATTCAGGTGATATTTATAGTTTTATAAATATAAACTCTGGAACAGGTATAGTGAATAAAGGTATAAGCGGAATTAAGGTCTTAAGTGATATTTCATTTATACCATTAGAGAGCTATTTGCATAAAATATACTCTGGAATATATAATCAAATCGAAGTAGTCGAATACGATGCCGATGAGTATAATTTCCCTAAAATAGAAAAAAGAATTATGAATTCTATTTTTACAGAATTTGAGGGTAGTAGCTCTAGCTCTTCTTCATCGTCTTCTTCTAGTTAATGTGTAAAATATACAAGGAGAAAGGAGTGAACTAATAATTATGCCAATATATGTACCAGCTATACAAAGGCCAAAAATCATATTAGAGCCAGCACCAAGAAATTTAATATTTGGCAATAAAATACAAGTATCTTGGACAATTAACCCTTATGTAAAAACAAAAATAAAAAAAATAGATGGTACAGCTGAAATAGCCTTAGATTATATTGATGATTCTTTTGATTATAAAACAATAGCTTATTTCAATGTATTTAAAGCTGGAACCGCAATATTTGAGATCCAGGGAGAAGCAGGTTCTTTAAATGAAACTAGCATAATGCCAACGCCTTTAGATGTAGAATATACTATAGAAGAAGCTGAAAATATAAATTTTACAGGAATTAATCCTTCGACGGGAACGTTATATACAAAAGGTGGGTCAGTTTGTATTAAAGAGTATAGCTCAATTTATGATGGATATTCTGGATACTATATAGAAGATTTAATTTTAGATAATATTTATCCATTAAAAGTAGAGTCAAGTAACCCAACTATAGCAACCGCATACTTTTTTACGGGCTTAAAAGATGAATTATTAAATTCTATCCCAAAACCCGATTCGGCAAATATATGTGAAACAGATTATAATTGCAATAATTTTAATTTTAATTCTTTAACGCCAATAAATTTTCGAGGTTTTACTTATTATCACGGACTACTTATTGAGCCAAAAAAGAAAGGAAACGTAAGTTTAAGAATTTATCATGAATCTGATGGTAAATATAAAGACCAATCGCTTCCATTTGACGTAATAAATTTTGAAATTGTAAGAAAAAATTTTAATCCACTAGGCAAAAAAGAGTTTGATATTACAGGAGTAGCTTCAGAAATTTTAATAGACGAAAGAATAAAAGTTGGAAATTCTATTGGTCCATTTCCATATTACAATCAAATAAACGAAGAAATTAAATATTATGAAAAAACAATAGCCTCGTCTTATGAAATAAAAACCACAGAACCTTCAAATCAAAATTTATTTTTAGCAAGAATTAATAAGCCTAATTTAAATGAAGTATATTTTTCTGGAGTATATAGCACAGTATATGCCGACCAATTAAACACAACCATAATAAGCTACCAATCTGAAAACGACGAATATAATCCAAGAGCAGATATCATGGAAACCATATCAATTGAACAATTAGAAACAAATTGTCTTTTTTCAACTATAACAGGATCTTTCAAAGCTCCAATAAAATTAAATGCCTTTATTAAAAATAATAGATATTTCGACAATAAACTTTTTAAAAATACAGGAAATTTATTAACAGGAATAAATTTTGAATTTGTAGAAGAAGCTAGATTTTTAAATGCAGGTATAAGTATTTCTGGCAATTCTAGTGGAGAATATTTTTTAGAAATTCCTAAAGGAAAATACTTACCAAATTCAGGAGAATTTTATGAAATATCTTGTGAAATTCCAGCTTCAAGAAAATATAAATATGGCAAATTTACATCATTTTTATCTTTGAGTAAAGTTAATATAAGCGGAGATTTTCAACTTGGCTCTGAAGCAAAGAAAGATTCAGTTTTGTCTGATACTTATAATTTAAAATATCAAAACTTTTTGCCGTTTAATTTTGTTTCTGATTTAAAATATGATCCAGTTTTTTGTTTGGGCAAGCCATTTGATACAACAACTGAAGCTTATGAAGCTAAAAATAATGGATTAAACAAAATTTACACAGAAAATGATACAGCTTCTATAAACTCAATCTCTAAGACAATTTTATTTAAAAAAGCTGGATCAATTGATTTGACTATTTATCTAGCTGGAGGTTTATCTTATAATGACTATATTAAAACTATAACAATTAATATAGAAAAAAATGAATCTGTATTAATTTTTCCAAACATTTCATCAAAAAAAGCTAGTGATGGTAGATTTTCTTTAAATGTAACTTCAAATAATCCAGACGCAGTTATTGAATACTCTTCTTCTAATCCCATAGTTGATGTTGATTCTTATGGTGTGGCAAAAATATTATCATTTGGAACGGCTGAAATAACAGCAACAGCCCTTGAGGATGATAAATTTTTATCATCATCTGCTTCTAGATCTATATTAATAGACAAGGGCAATCAAATTATTAATTTTCAATTACAATCTAGATCTCTAGCTTTAGACCAATTACCAATTAAATTAACTGCAACGACAAATAATCCTTCAAATCCTATAATTTTTTCTAGTTCAAACGAAGATGTAGTTTCTATTGTGGACGAAAATTATTTGCAAATAAATGACGTTGGTAATGTAATTATATCCGCTTCCCAACAAGCGACAAAAAATTATAATGCTGCCCAAATAATATCTCAATCAATTTCAATAAAAAATAAAACAGAATTAAATATTCCATTTATAGCTTTCAAAAAAATTGGATCTTCACCTTTTAATTTAAATGTGACTTCAAATAATCTTAACCCAATTAGATACGATAGCACAAATAAATTTGTAGCCACAATAAATAGTCTAGGATTAGTTACAATCAAAAATGCTGGAAGTACTGAATTTATCATAACACAAGACGAATCCTTGACTCATTTGGGGATTGAACAAAGAAAAGTCTTCAATGTTTCAACTGAATCGGGCAATTTAGAAACTTTTTTACAAAATACATCTAAATATATAGATTATAGGCCTAAAAAATATAAAAAGAGTTCAAATGATATTTTTTATAACGCTAAATTACCTCAAATTGGTGAAGAGCATATCTTACTTTTAGATTTAAATTTATATGGTTTTGAAGAAGATACTATAGAAAATTGTGATATAGAATTAAATGCTCAAATTTTAAGAACTGGTTATTTTTATAATATGCCTAAACAACCAATACCAATGAATCTAGTAGTGGAAGATTTAGCTCCGCCAATAAACGCAATCTTAGGATTAAATGATTTATTCAAAGAAAAATCTATAATTAAAAATTTAAGCGTTCATAATAAAGTCTATTATAATAACTATTATGAAAATAATATTGAATTTTTACCAAATTATCGTTTCATTAAAACTGAATTTGAAATATCTAGACCTATAGCAAGTTTATCAGAACCATTGGGTGTACCAATATTATTTGAGTATCAAAAAAATCCATCTAATAATAAAAATTATGATATTAAATCTTATTCTTTAATTTTGTCTGAAATAATGTCGGAAGAACAAAGCAGCAATCCACAAACCGACGAAAATGGAAATATAATAAATGAAGTTTTCTATAAAAAAGCTGATTATATTTCTGGAGAAATAACTGGATTTGTTAGCTTATTAAAGCCAGGAAAATATGCAGCAATTTTATCTGGAAATCAAGAGGATTTTCTTGATTCTAGAAGTCAAGATTTTAGTTCATTATTAATAAATTTAGAATATTTGAACGGAGAAAAATTTAAAAAAATTTATATAGACAATCAAGACGTAATTTGGGCTACTTATAATTTAGATTACGCAGAATTAATTCCTGGTTCTGGATATGAAAAATTATCATCTGATGATCCAAAAGCATTCAGTATTGATTTTTCAAAAGGAATAAGTGGAGTTTTAAATTTTGATGCTCCTAATTTAACTTATAAAGAATATAGTGGAGATTTTATTGATCTTTGCAATACAGATATGATCAAAGCAACTTTAACCGACCCATTTTGTACTTTAAAATTAAAATTTATATGCAGATTAGCAGAAGCTTATAAAAAATCAGGAATATCTCAAATGGATGTTCCAAGAACAGCTTTACCAAAAAATAAATATGAAATTGCAAATGTTTCTGCAGGACAAACGATGACTGCTACTAACTTAGCTAATAATCTTGATAATGCCGATGCAGCAATGCAAAGTATAACATATTTGGCTGATCCATCAGATAAAAATTTCTATACAATTGCTATAAATGATAATTTATTTAGCACTTGCTGTTTTTGTCAACAACAAGCTGCTCTTGGCGAAATAAAATGGGAAGATCCAGAGTTAGTTATACAATCTCAATTATATAGCGGCATAACTTACCAAGAAAGTGGAGATGCAATATATTCTAATGTATTTTTCTTAGATGATTTAAGTGCAGGAGCAGTAAATTTGAAGTATAATAATTCTTATTATTCTGGAGAAATAAAATTTAAAAAAGAATCTTTACTTGAAGGAGACAAAATAATTTTTGAACAATATCCTTATGATTTTCAATTTATATATCTTAATTTATATGGAGTTGGGGTTCCACCTGCTTATAGACCGCTTAAAAAAGAATTTATATTCTCAAAAACTTTATTAGGAGACGAATATTGGAGTGGCGTAGATGAATTAACTTCTAAAATAAATCAAAATCTTGCCCTTAAGAATTATTATAGCTGGATACCAATGAAATATGCAAAAGAAATAGAATTTTTATATGGACCTTTATTAACAGGAAAAAATTTAGGTATAAATAATAGTGGAGAATATACTATCGGATTAGCGGCTTTACAAAGTGGTAAAATAGGTTCATTTAATATAAAATTAGATTTAATGAATAGAAATGTAGTATACCCATATCTATTACCAAAAGTCGTTAAGATGCAAGTCTCTGATGACGGAGAAATTTGGACGGATGTTGTTGGTTCAGACAATCGTTTGCCAGTAAATACTTATATTCAAAATTCAGATGCTGAAATTAAAGACGTATTTAATATAAAATATGATAAAATTTCATCTACAGAAGTGACTCAAAAAAGAGTTATTAAAATTGGTTCAGATGTAGAATCAATTCCATATGCTGACGTAGAAGATTTAGGAGAATTAGTTTCTGGAATAGCATCTAGATCTCCATTAAGTACTGGAGATTATAAAAAAGACGCTACAAAAGAAAATATTTATTGCATACCCAATCGAACTGGTTTTGGCGTAAAATGTGGGAGTGGATTTGTAGACTTTATATTCGATACAAAAAGCTTGTCTGGAAGTGGAAACGCATTTAATTACTGCTCGACTGCTAAAGTCGATTGCCCTACTTGGCCAGGAGAATTAATCACAGACGAATATGGATCTCGTGGAGAAAATTTGGAATTATTATTTGATGAAGAAGCTACAAAAGCTCCATTTTATGGATTTAGTGGAGATTGTTGTACTGGAAAATATAAGGAATTTATAAGAGAAACTGGATGGTGCTGCTCTGGGGTTTGGTCCTCCATCAATCCATCTGGTTGCAGAACTGAGAGCAAAAAAGAGACTGAAAAAGAACAAAATACTAAAACTGAAACTATGACCATTGAGCAGCAAGTAAGTACTTATAGGTTAGCTTTCTATGATTATTTATCTGAAAATTAAAAGTGTAATTAAATAAAAGGATAAAGGCAAAATGAGTTTAAACTTTCCAGATATTCCAAATAAATTATTTGGAGATAAAAACTTCAATTTAAATGTAACTAGCACTAATTTAATTGATCCAATAACCTATACTAGTTCTAACGAGTCTGTAGCTTTGGTAAATAGCATTGGGGAAGTTTCTCTTTTAAAGTTTGGTTCTGTAGGAATTACCGTTCATCAAACAACAGAGAGTTTATCTAAAACGTTAACAATTTTAAATCCTCAACTTTGCGGAAATCAAAATTTTGAAACTTGTGATCTTGTAGAAAATAATTTTAGAATAACTTTATCTGGAGACGCAAATAGCACAAATACTTTTTTGACAAAACATAAAATTATTCTTTCTCAAAAATCTGGAAATACTTACATGCCAATTCGAGAAAATAAATATATAAATTATGGAGAAAATAATTCTATAATTGGTTTTTATTATCCAGGAGATTATAAAACAGATATTAAAACAATATATATTGATCCAATTGTTTTTCCTTGTTGCCAAAATGTGGGTGTAGAAGTTTTAAATCTTATTGATTATTCTTATAGTAACAAAAATTCTTTATGCGTTTTTAAAAATAATTTTTTATCATTTATAAGTGGATTTTTAAGTCAAAATGAATTAAATAAAATGTCTAATATTTATTTTTCTGATAATCCTTTTTATATTTCTGGGCAAAAATTGACAAGAGACACTGGAATTTTAATTTCAGATATGATTAAAATTTTTCCAAAAGAAAAAGAATATGAGAGATCTTGTTTGAATGAAATTGTAAGCTATATAACTGGATCTAAAAATACACTAGATGAATTTGGAAATATTCAAAGCGTTCCTTACGTTAATTGGACAAATGAATCTTTGAAAGTGATAAATATCATAAGCAATAATCTTCCGTTATTGGAAACTTTTCATAATCCAGAAGATGATTGCAAAATGTTGAATAAGTATTATACTCCTCCTATAGGCGTAGAGATCACAGGTTTTTACAAACAAATTAAAAATATTAAAGAAGCTTTGAATAATGAAGGATCTAAAAAAGCATTTTTTAATTTTATATATTCTGACAAAAATTTAAATTTAAATTTAAACGAAGTTGAGTCTTTTTTTGAAGAAGATCACAGTATTTCGTTTTATCAAAAAGCATCTCAATTTGCGGATGGAAATTTTATAAGAAATGCAATTTCTCCAGTTTTTGAATCAATTAATACTGTCTCAAAATTTACTTGCAAAAATAATAATTCAAATTCTAACACTATACCAATACCAGTTTCTTCATCATCCTCCTCTATTGACTATCCATTTGACGAAAATGTAGAGGCTCCAAATTAAAAATTTATGCCAAAATACGTAAGAATATTATTAAGCGGTTTTGAAAGTGCTAGCTTTCCTTTAGCTAACAAGCCCGTAGTTATACCTCAAAATAAAACATTAATTAAAAAAATTTCTTTATTTCAGAATCATAAAATAACTCTTGATAAAAACACAATAGTATTAGAAGGTAGAGCAGATATAAATGGAGCGCTTTATTCGGGAAATACATACCCTAGAATAGTCGGATACGGAGAATTCCAAGATATAGGTAAAACTAATGAAAGTGGCGAGTATATAGCTTCAGGGACAACTTTAGGAAAATTTTTAGATAATCAATATTTTACTGATAAAATTGGAAGAGAAATTAAACCAATAGAAGAAATAAAAGAATTTAGAAATTCTACATCAATGTATAAATTAAGCAGTGAATTTACTGGGTCTAGTTATGGAGTAAATGGAACTTATAATCCAAGTGATTTTACAATGATAGCGTCTGATATAACGCAAATTACTCCACCAATTACTTCTAGATCTAAAGTTTATACAGGAATATATTCTGGCATAGAGGTAATAAAAGATAATTTTTATTATCCAGAAGAATTTAAAGTAAAATTCAATAAAGAAGTCAATTATGTTACGACTGGAACTTTGCCTTGGAATCAAAAACATTTGGTTGTAAGAGAGGACTCGCCTTTTGGAGCGACTGCTGGAATTACTATATTGAATTATGCGTTGAATAATGGTAGCGGTTTTGTATATATAGAACAAAGCGGTATAATAACTGGAGAATTTATAAATGTTGGAATACCTAGAGGTGGAATTTTAGGAACAGCAATTATAACTGGACTTGTTTCAAATCATGCGATTAACACATTTTATTACGACGATGTTGTTCAAGGCACAAGAATTACCCCAGCTAGACAAGTAAGACCTACTGGATATAAAAATGCATATAATTATTTAATTTATAATAACCCGCAATTTTTAGAAACAATAACTATTGAATCCAGCGATAATATACAAAGTTTTTCTTACGCAAATGAAATTGGTTTTTATCCACCTTCTTACTTTAATAGCTTAAAAACATTAAATAACACAATAAATTCTGGATCTGGAGCTTATGGATTGACTTCTGAAATAGTGAAAAGCGGAATTTATAGTGGCAAGGCATTACTTCTAAAATCAGCAGTATCTGGAGAAGAAGGCAACCTTATAAAAATAACATCTCAAGGAGGGCAAGAAAAAATAAAATTACTAAATGGAGAATTTTTAGTTAGTGGAGTAAGTTATTATCCAACTTTGACCCCTACAGGGTACTATACTGGGTGGTTTAAAGGAGAAACATCAGTCACAGGATATATGAAAAAAACATATAATGATTTTGTGGAAGGAAATATAGAAGGAGTAGTATTAGGATATAGGACATTTAACGGTGAAAACCCTATGTGGAACGTAAAAGTTTCTTCTGATAATTTATATTATTTAAACTTAACTAATCCAAAATATAAAGAATTTGATAGATATATATATACTACAGAATTTATAGACGATAGTTCAATAAATAATTATAATATAACTGTGGGATACAATAACCAAAACAGTGACAAAAGTCAAGATATTGCAGAATTAAAAATTACGTTGAACAATAATACTTTGTCTTCTGGAATTATGATAAAAAGTGTTAATTTACCAATATGATCTATACACCAGTAAGTATAGGCGGAGGTAGTTGTTGCAAATGCAATTGGTTCAAACCAACTAGTCTAGTTAGCGGGGGCAAAACTTATGCAATTGTAAAACCAGGAGTTATTTATAGATCTTTTAACCTTAAAGATATGATGGTTTATTCTGGATATGTAGAAACAGGTACTTTAGATAAAATTGAACAAAAAGAAGGAAACATAAGCGGTCATGTAATTAATGGTTTAATGGAAATGATTGAAATAAAAGAATTTGAAGCTCTAATATTAAAAATTCATGTAGGGCCAAATTTATATCCAACTGGCGCAGAAATTATAACTGTTCCATTAAATAAAGGAACAGTTTATGGTTGGAGCGGTTATCCTGAACCATTTATATTTAATCCACCATTTAAATTTGATAAAGACGGAATGCCAGAAAATGATGTTCTTTACAGAAGTCAAAAAGCAGCAATGGTTCCTATAGCTTATTGCACTAACGATGACAACCAAGAAGGGCAAACTATAACATTTGGAAGTGGAGAAAGTGCAAAAACTCAAAAATTTATTAGAGTATTATGCGACAATATCATGATGACTACTTTTAATTATGATGGAACTCCCGTCTCTTATCCAACTCAAGCATTATTGCAACCATTTTTTTGGTATAAAACTGGCGCTGGCGCTTAAAATGAGCGCCTCTAAAATAAATAAAATTCTTTCTCCTAATTGGGACCCAGATTTTGGAGATAATAAATCTATATTTAATAAAACTCCTATGCTTAATGCTGTGCCAGTAAATAATTCTTATGTTTTTTTTAAAAATGGGGCTGGTAAACAAATTCAAGATGATCAATTTCATAAAAATGATAAAGATTTTAAAAAAATTTATGAAGATGATAAAAAAAGCAAAACATCTTTTGGAGGGTCAATTCAAAATCTTTATGGTCCTTTAACTAATAGACCAATTTCATTTACAGAAAATTCTTTTGCAAATATTTATTATAATAGTTTTGGAGCAAAGATACAATTTAGTTCTCTTTTGGTTGGATATATAAGTCCCTTGACAATAGGTGCTTTATTTGGTATACCAACAGAATCATTAGTAGGTTTAATGGTTTGTATGGCTCTTGCCGTGATAATAAATAACGCAATAAATGGAGAAGTAGGATCATCTGGTTCAATAATAATACCAAAAATGGGAGTGTCTAAAATGTTTTTTTATGAAGAGGTCGTGAAACTCGACAGTGTAGACAAAATGTTTAATCAAGTAATAAATAGACTCTATCCTATGGCAGATGAAAAAAAGAAAAAAATAATTTATAAAGACATGATAAATTTATCAAGCGGAGATGAATTTAAAAAAAGTTTAGGAAAAGCAAAAGAAAAAATTTTATGTAAAAATCAATATGCTGGTGGAAGTGGATATTTTCTTTCTCCTTACAAAGGTATAGACAAAGGATTATTAAAAACCTATATTCAAAATATTCAAGGATATTCTGCTAAAAAAGATAAGATAATTCAAGCAATTTTTTCCAGAGACACAAAATATCCAAAATATAAAGATAGTGAAAATGAATTTCTAAAAAGTTTAGAAAATGTTTCAGGTAATCCATTATTTGCTTTATCTTCAATTCCAAATTATATACATATTGATTTTACTGACTATATTGTATCTAAATTTGTTAGTGGCGGGAGTGGTCTAGCTATGGGCAGTATAATAGGCAGTGGCAGTAGTAATAATCTAATACCAATTACAAGAGCTGGTACACCATATAGAAACATGTATTTAAATGAAAAAAAAGAAGGATCAATTTTCGGCCCATATATTTGCCGAAGCAAATCAATTTGGTGTTATTACCCTAAAATAATAATACAAAGTAAGGGATTTACTACTGGTTACACTGGCGGAACATCACAAATTGGTTTTGTAGGCGGATTGAATCTATTCGGTGGGCTTGTACCAGTACACAGCATTGGAAATTATAGTGCTTTTGATATAGCATTATTAATTTTATCTTTTGCTTTCCCTATGGCATTAGGATCAGTAGGAATGAATGGATCCGCAGAAACTATGAGTCCATGCCTAAGCAGTCCGCCAATTGATTTTCCATGGAAACAGTCTTAAAATTTATACTTCACAAATTTCTTCTAAAGTGTAACTAATGTCAGTATGCCATTCACCATTACTATTACAAAGACAACTGCAGGATTAGAGAGCGCTTACACAAGAAACGAAATACTTACTGCTGGAGCAAAAGAAGCTGTAAGTGAAACTATAGCAACTGGAGTAAATGATGCTCTTGTCAATTTTTCTTTTAATCCATTAAGTGGAAAAGTATTAGCTTTGGGTGTCTCCACTGACTACAAGACAACTGTAAAAACCAACAGCTCAAGCGCTCCAGATAATACATTTATAATGGATTCTCTAAATCCATTTATTTTTACGGCAATAACTGGAGATGCGGGTGAATTAATTAGTTGGGGCGGATACGACTCAAATGGAGAAGATTTAATGACCATAGACCGTTTATATGCTAGTAATACAGGCTTGAGTGAATGTCTTTTAACGGTTGACGCTCTTTTCGATCCTACGCCTTAACTTTTTTAAGTCTTTCTATTAATTCAAATATTTTTGTTTTGGGTATATCATTCATAGAATTAATATTTTCTGCATTATCAAATTTTTCTTTGATAAGCCTATTTTTTAAGATATCAAAAGTTATCGACTTTTCTTTCATAACTTTTTCTAGCAGAGAATAGGGCGAAGTTGGATTTTCATTAGTTACTGCTTCATCTAATAGTTTTGCATCTCCTAGCTCTTCTTGGCTTACAATATTTATTTTTAAAAAATTTCTCACGCATCTCACAAAGGCTCTATTTTCAGCAATTGCAGCCAAAAAGAATCTAGCAAAGCTTTTTGTATTTTGCAACGAGGCGTCTGCAAGAGCTTCAAAAGTCACTACTTTATTTTGGGTTTCGTAATTAGGTATCCAAGTAATTTTACAGCTAGTCGCGAAATAATTTTCTGAAGCAGCCACGACCTTATAGCTGACATCTATGTATCCTCTAATTTGCGCCAACTCTTTAATACCACCTAAAAGGATAAGTAAGTCTTTGTCTTCTAATTTGGAAACATCTGTCTCTTGAGTCTTTTGTCTGTTAGGTACAAGATATTGATGCTTCACCATACCTCTCCAGTTTATTTGGCCATCATCATTGAATATATAATTTATGTCTTGATCTTCTAATAGACCATATGTATTTCTTGTTACAGTTTTTGGTGGGCAGTTCTTACAAGCGGGATCTGACTCTTGATTAGCTATTTGAATATTTGCACCAATAACCGTAGTAGATGTTAAATTTTCCATTCTTTAATATTAAGATAGATTTATTATTTTGTCAAGTCCATTCCAAATATATAAAACTTATCTGGATTTTCATTAATGATTTCGTTGGTATAAAACTCCTGAACATTGGCGTTTAATGACTCTACTGGTTTGTCGTCAAAAAAAGCTTTTTCACTTAAATAAACTTTTCCTTTGCTAAGGACAAAATTATTGGTTTTGTAAAAAAAAGTCAAGTCTTTGTTTTTAAATTTATTTATTTGGTCTTCTGCTTTTTGGTGTTTTAAAGGTATTTCCATTATGTTTCCATAATCAATGTAATCCAGTTTGTATTTATTTAAATTCTCTTTGTCTAAGTATGAAAATAATTGATATTTGATATTCAAACTTTTCAAATTCTTGACAAAAGGCAGCATAAATTCGTCTTGGACGAAACAATTTACAGCTATTATATTGTCTCTATTATTTTTCAATAAGTCGATATCAATTGGCTCATTGCAAGTTATCACTGTCTTTATCAATTTAAGCTGTTCATTTAAAATCTTTTCGTTATGTAGCAGATCCATCCTAGAAATAATATGGTTTATTGTAGCATTTTTTTGGACCAAATGATCTGGCACAACATTAAATATTAAATGATTAAAAAATTCTCCTAAGAAAATTGTTTTTATTTTATTTAAATTATTTTTAATATTTAGTTTGTTTAAGACTTCGATAGCTATATCTTCTGGATTTATTAAGTTAATTGTTTTCGGATTTTCTTGAGCAGAAAATGTTGGTTTATTCCCATTACGATGGGATTCTAAAATAGTATAATCTTCTTTTTTACTCCAATAAGGATAAAAGTTGGATTTATATAATACCGTGGATACGCAAACTATTTTCTTTTGATAATATGAGGCAAAATGTAAACTCATTGTGTCGTTGCCAAGATATAACTGAGAATTATTAATTATATAAGCCATTTGTCTTTTAGAGGAACCTCTTGCGTCTAGACATCCTCTTATAAGTTTTTCATTTGGTCCACCGATTTGAATAATTTTAATTTGTTTTTGCTGGAAATGAGGCATCATTAAATCAATTACTTCTTGGAAATAATCATAATTTTTAGACTCCATTCCACTTCCAGAATGTATGCATATATATTTTTCCTTAAAAGCAATTGGATAATATTCTTCCAAAATATAGGGTCTGCTAACTTTAGCTCCGCAATTTACAGCGTATTGTTCTAGTATATGCATATATTAATTATATTTTTCGTAACTCTTTTGCTCTATTATATTTGATCTATAGAATGAATTAATTTCATTTTTAATATTAAACCTCTGGTCATTTATAAAATAAACTGATCTAGCTAATTCAATAAACTCTTGGTCAAATTCTTTTTTTCTTTCTTTCTCTCTAATAGAGTCTTCTATTTTCCATAATTTTAAATTTACTTCTTTTATTTTTTCCAACCATTTTTGATAAAGATTTAATTTTTCAGACTCTTTGAGTAGGATATATTTTTCTTTATTTATGTGCTCTAATTTAATTTGATCTTTTATTTTTTCAGACTTTATTTCAAGTATAGATATTTTATCTATTAACTCTCCAGCTGATATTTCACAATATAGATTCATTTACTAAAAGTTTTTAATATCAAAATCTATTTTATCTTTACCATTATGCAAGTAATTCAATATTCTTTGTGTGCCGATATATGGTAAAAAGGTAATATCAAAATACCCTTTATGCTCCCCAAAGCCTTCCGACCAAAGAAGATTATCCATAATTGGATTATATTCTATTACTTTATGAACATACTCATTGGCATCTAGGATTTCCATATATTCTTTTTTAGTAGCGAAATATAGATTATAGTCTGGATACATATTCTTAATTGAAGAAAATAGAGAAGTACACCAAAATACATCACCAGCGCTTTGAGGCATCACAAAAAGTATTCTCCTGCCCTCGTCTTCTTTGGAGAACATATCGTTGAATGAATCATTGTGGGATTTCTCGTTCTCTTTAGCTGCTATTTCTCTAAAATATTTTTCTATTACGTCCCTTTTTACGCCTTTACTAATCTCATTAGTCCAGTATTTATAGCCATCATCATTTTCGTTGATTTCTTTCATTTTAAGGATATTATGATACATGTATAAAAGCCAATCCTTATTGTCTTTAATATCAGGTATAATATGTGACGGGTCTTTTTTCTCTTCTTGAATTGAAAAATCATAATCAGTGAATGGTGCATCATCTATAAATTTAGATATTTTTTCTCCTATAATTTCTACTGAATAATTTTCTATAGCCCAATCTCTTGATTTTTTTTCAGCTTCTCGCTTTTTTGATTCAGTCATGTTATATACTTTGTTAAGTTGTTTAGCTATTGAATTAGGTTTGGTTGATGCTTTTCTAAATTCAGTTCCATGCTCCCTATATTCTGACCATTCTAAAGGCAAACTTCCAGAGCCTTCTTGACAGAGCTCTTCTCCACAGCTATAGCTTGTTACTAAAGTAATAAGTTCTGCTAGTTTAGCTTCTTGTATGGGAATTTCTTGACCACCACTCGTAAAGGGGTGACAATAAACATCCATAAGATTATAAACTTGATTTAATTGTTCTTCTGTGATTCCAAGTCCAACATTTGTTGTTATTTGAGATTTTTCTGTACCGCAAAATCTACAATTTATATCCTGTCCATGGAATGGTTTTATTTCATATTGTCCACAATTTTTGCAAATATATGTAGTCAATATTTCTCTTTGATCAATATTATATTCTTGAGCTAACCTATGAATATTCCAACCTTCGCCCCAATGAGTATGCAACAATAAGAATGTATTTTTGATTTGGGGATTAGATCTTTTCCATAAAGCATACCCTTCCAAAAGATTTGGTACGCTTTTTCTTAATTGATTCCTAAATACAAAACCAACAATAAAAGCATCTAAAGGTATGTTATATTTTTTTCTAAGATCTTGTCTCTCTGAATTATTTAATCTATAAAAGTCTTTTGTTTCTAAAGGTCCGTGCATAGTAGTTACGTCTTTGTGTCCCATTTCATTCAAAGCTTTTGTGGCAAAATTGCTCCAAATCCAATAATTTTTTGTTTTTTTAGCAGCTTCAATTGCAGTAGGAAGAATAGGTAATGAATCTAAAGTCGTCCATAAAACTGAAGTAATTTTATTAAACCATTTTTTTTCTATAGCAAAATCTATGCCCCAAATATCCTGTACAGCAATATAAACGTCTGGCTTTTCATCTTTAATGACCTTATCTAAGTTGTACGCACCATAACTAGCCATTCTTGCTAAATTTGGATCTTTTTGTATGTCTTCAAATTCTCTTCTATTATTAGGCAGAGCCCCTACAGTCTTCCATGGAGTTCTAGAGAAGTCTGGATGATTATATGGCAAAGAGCATGAGTAATGAGTTATATCATATTTGCCAGTCTTATATAGATAGGACAGTAAAGCTTTTGAAGCTCTGCCAAAACCAGTTTTGGCCAAAGTAAAATCAGATTGATATAATAATTTCTTCTTCTTCACCAAAGATCGCCATCTTGGTTATCTTCTACCTTAAGAGGAGTTTTAGCGTCTTCTTTGGGATTATTTTTTAGCTTTTTAATCATTTCTATTCTTTGGGCTTCAAAGACGCTATTTAGTGCATAAACTAAAAATTGTTTTAAAAGCATGGCTTCATTAAAGTAAAATCCAATAACATATGATTGTTTGTTTTCGCTATTTTGCTTATCAGTTTTTGATACAAAATAAGAAAACCCAACCTGCTTTTCTTCTCTAATATATGGGCTTAATTTAATTTGTATTGTTTGTTTATCTGAAGTATGGTACGCAGAAAACTCCGTGTTCTTTTCTATAGAATTTATAATTCCAGCTGCCTCAGTAAGCGAAAATTTAATTTTAACACTTTTGTTCGGGTTATTTTGATTTTCAGAAAAAGATCCAATTTTTTTGGAATCATTCCAGCCGCTTTGCTTGATTAATGAACTCCATATTGATTCATCTTTCGGATTTACCGAAAAGCTACAAGCTGTGCCTGTATTTTTACTATTAGGTTTGTAGAACGATATCATATTTAGATGATATAATGCATTTAATTATTTGTCAAGTTTATATTAAACTTTTAATTCGCTTAATTTCATATATATATTTTGGTCTTGAATAGCGATTATATTTGCGAATACAGCGTTTTCTTTTTTATTACCTTTAACTATTACAATATTTTTTTCTTCATAGTTTCTATTATTTAAAGCTTTATTATTCTCTATCGAATCATTAAATAGGAGTACATCTATCGTGTTTGTTTCGTCTCCTATTGTAACACGCATAAATTTAGTTTTCTTTTCATTTTTGGACACGCCAGAATATACAGACACAACTTCTCCTACAAATGCTACTTTATTGTTTTGTGGAGTGTCTAGTGCTTCATTTATTGTTATTAAATTTTCTCTTTTATCTGAAAATATATCACATAATGTCTTTTCGTAAGTATATCCTAAAAGCCTTTTCTCATAATACCAGTTAGCAAAATTCTCACTTTTACTATTTTGATTATATATATTTAAATATGGTTCATATTTCTTTTTGATAGTTTCTAATCTAGAGTCTTTAATAACTATTTTATTCTTCTCATCGGTAAATTTATTCAGGTGTTTAATTATTTTAATTAAATCATAATCATTTGTTTCGCCAAATGAAATACAAAACTTCTTTTCTCTTGTATTTAAAATGTTCCATAATTGAGCTTCTAGAACAATTTTGCTTCTTGATTGTTTGAACCCAGTTAAAGCTCCAGCTTGAATTAAAGAGCAAAGCACTCCAGTATTTAAATTGGCTTCTTCTGCGGCTTGAAATATTTCGAACTTATTAGAGTATTTGTTTCTAAAGCTATTTAACTTTTCAATTGATTTATCTGAAATACCCTTTACAGATAGCAGACCAAATCTAATATCTTCTCCTTCAATCGAAAAATCCATAGCAGACTTTATAATATGAGGACGTAATAATTTAATATTAAATGCTGCCATTTCTTTTTGTATTTTGGAAATTTCTCCAATTGAGTCTGGCTCATGTCTTGTCATTTTTAATAATGATAAAAAGAATTCTTTTGGATAATTAAATTTTAAATATATTGTACAAGCCGCTAAAGCTGCATAAGCAATTGAGTGCGATTTATTAAAAGAATAATTAGCCGAATCTTCTAAAATTTTCCATAAAATTTCTCCAACTTCTTTGGGGAGTTTATTTTCTTTGATTTTATCTTCAATCTTTTTCCTCCAAGATTTGATTTCTTCAGTTTTCTTTTTACCTACAATTCTTCTGAGGATTTCTGCTTCGTCTAATGTAAAGCCAATTTTATTAGCCATTTGCATCAATTGCTCCTGATATAAAGCTACTCCACCAGTTTGTTTTAAAACATCATCAAAAAATGGATGTATGCCTTCATATTGTCTAGTGTTTGTGTATCGAGCATACTTCTCTGTGAATTGCAAGGCTCCTGGTCTAGCTAAAGCTAACACAGCACTTAATTCTTCTAAATTTTTAGGCTTAACGTCTTTACAAACTCTAAAATTAGTGTTTGCTTCGATTTGAAATAGTCCATGCGGAGTTTTTAAATCTTGCAAGGGTATATATATTGATTCATGATTTAAATTTATATCCGTAAGTTTTATGCCTATTTGTTTGCATACATCATCGACCACAGATATACTTCTTAAGCCTAGAATATCTAATTTGATATTAAATAAAGACACCCAGCTCATATCAAATGAAGATACTGGTTCTTTATCGCTAGAAAATTCTGTTGGGCAGGATTCTTCTAGATTATCATAAGAAAGTAAAACTCCAGATGGATGTACGCCTTTATTTTTGATTAAATTTCTTAATTTAAGAGCTATTGTATAAATCTCTTCGTTTTTATCACACCATTTTTGAAATTTGGGTTCTTCTTTGTAGGCTTCTTCAATATCTTTTACTTGTCCGTAAATTTTAGGGATCAAACCTGAAACTTCTGTCATTTCTTGTTCAGGCTTTTCTCCAATTATTTTACCACATTCTTTAATTAATAGCCTACCACTTAAACTATTTAGGGTTAAAATTTTACTAGTTTTGCCTTTGAATTTTTCCTCTAAATGCTGTAATACTTTCTGCCTATTATAATAACATATATCTAAATCTACATCGCACATTAATGAACCATCCAAATATGTTACGCCATCAATCTCCTGTTTTTTAGCCCTAGTTTTAGATATAAATCTTTCAAAATAAAGATTGTATTTTAAACTATCTATTTGAGTCACTCCTATTAGGAATAGAATTAAAGACCCTGCTGCTGAACCTCTTCCAAGTCCAACTGGTATACCACTTTCCTTGCAATAATTAATAACATACCAAACTAATAAAATATAATCTACAAACCCAAGATCTTTAATCGTATCTAGTTCATATTTAATTCTATTAATATATTCATGATATTCTTTTGAATCTGTTTTAAGTTTCAAAGCTTTAAATCCTTTTAAAGTTAATGCTCTTAAAAAATCATAATTAGAAGCATCCTCGCTTATGGCAACCTCATGCTTATATTTGTTATCTACAATAAACTCTGGAAGCCTTACTCCATGAAGAGGTAAGTTTATATTTGAGAAATTATTCTTGAATTCTTGTAGATTAATCAAATTCACCTTCATCTCCCTTTTTTTTAATTTCTTGATGAAACGCTTTTAAACCTTTTGCTAGGACTTTTAATGACTCATCATTTTTAAGATTAAAGAAAATATCAGCCTTTCCTTGGTTTTTACCCTTTTGTATTGTTATCAATAAATATTCTATATTAGATTTATCTAATTGATCTAAAGAGTCATAAATGTTGTCTAATGATGCCATATTAAAGGTCTAATTGCCATTTCAATTTATTCCATACTTTTAAATTTAAGTCAAGATCATTTAGAGCATCGTGTAAACTTTCATAATCGTGCTCGATTCCATTTTCTTTACCTAGTAGAGTCAGTGAGCTTTTGACACCTTTTTTCCTAGTGTGAAAAATTTTATATTGATACTCTAATAAATTCTGTGATCTTTTATATGGTAGATCATACTTTATACCCCTTGCGACACAGTTGGTATCTATAATTTTATTAGTTAAATGATTCCAATGACAACCCATTTTTTGGTACAATTCTTTCAATAAATATAAATCAAAACCTAATATATTATGCCCAACAATATAATCTGCATGGTCTAGCCAATCTTTTAACGTAGGAAACACTTCTTCAATTTTTATGCCTATTTTTTTTACTTTATTATGATCGTACCTAGTTATCCTTGCGGCATCTTCACTTATTTTTAAATCAGTATCCCATTTAATGTAGAAATTTTTACTATCAATTTTATAGTCGCCCTTAACCTTAAGCATGCCTATTTGCCATGGTAAATTATGGCAAAAGTTTAAGCATAAATTTAGTGTTTCAAAATCTAGAAAAACAAAAGTTTTATTTTTGTCGTATCTCAAAAGATGTTCATCCATTTTTTAATTTCTCCAAATAGCTTTCGAATGAAAACTCGTTGCTAGTCATGTGTTCTAACTGTGGCTTATTTAGGGTAGTTCTTATATTAACGCATCTAAAAGTCAGGTAGGCTTTAAAATCACTTTTATTTTTATAGTAAATAGTTTTAGTATTCAAAGTTTTATTATTGTTCTTGGAGCAGTAATCTACTACTCTGGACTCTATAAGATTATCAAATGGAATATTATTATTTTCTAAAAAGAAAATTGGTGAACAAAAATCTATTTGTGGGGTACATAAACTATTCTTAATTAAATTATTGAAAATAAAAGAATCATAAAATGGAACGCACAGTAAAAGGTCTTTTTCGTCCCATAAAGATTTTAAAGTTTTATAATCTATTCTCGGCTCATAATAAAAACCACTTTTCGCGGCTATACTAAAAATTTTAATTATTTTTTTGTATCCCTCATCATTTTTGAAAAAGATAATAAATTTTGAATTCTTACTTTTGCTTTCATCGCTTTTGTCTTCTATATTGTCTGTGATAGTAATCTTAAGGCCATATCTTAAATTAATATTATTTTTTTTACAATTTGTGTAGGCTTGTAAAAATGATGTCATATTATCTTCGACTAGAAAGATTTCTTTTAAGGAGTTTTCTTTGGCAATATTTATTATAGAATTTGGATAACAAGTTTTTCTTTCGTTTGTTTCGTCTTCAAGAGTTAATATGGATCTCCCTATGCTATAGTGCGATTTAAATAAAGGTAATATATCCATAAATCAATTATATTTATAATATATATCTTGTCAATCCAAAAAATCATCTTTGTTTAAATTGCTTTGTTTATTATTGAATTTTGGGCATCCTTCATATTTTCTTACTTCTATGTTAAAACCATCAATATTTTTAAAATCATTTTTTAGGCTGGTTTCTACTATCTCTCCGCTTTTATCTATTTTAGCGTAATAATCATAAGGAGCTTTATATGGGCAAACCCAAGACCCTATACCGCACATCCATTTATTCTTTTGGCTATCTACTGCGAAATTAGCCTTTGAGCTATTTTCGTCAAAATTATTTATATATTCGTTAATATGTTCTAAGTAATATTCGAACCCTTTGATTTGCTCTTCATTAAACCAAAGTTGTTGAATAGGTTTTTTAGGAAATCTAAGAAAAATAAATTTGATTATAGGTTTTAATTTAGGCCAAAGCTTTTTACTGGCTAGGCTATACATCATGGCTTGAATATTGGCTTCTAGCTCGTCTCCTCGGAATTTGTATTTAGAGCTCTTGTAGTCGATTATATGCATTTCTTTTTTGATTTTAATAGGCTTGTCCATAAATCCGCGAATATGATATTTAGGCTTATCATTTTGAATATCAAAGGCATATTCTGGCTTTACTATCTTTCCATTTTCTCCAAAAAAATCTTCTTTAAGGCCAACAAGTATCATTTGGTTTAATAATTCATACTGAGATTCATCCAGGCCCACTTTCAATGATAATTTTTTAACTAATTTCGTTATTCCTTTGTCTCCATCTATAGCGTTCTTTTTTATTATCCTCTTATAATTTTTAAAATGTCTTTCGTTTAATAGCAATTCAAAAATTGTATGGCAAATTGTTCCACGAAGGGCTCCTTCATTTTGGGTTTGAGGGACTTTTTTATGATAGTTATTCCAATAAACCCATGAGCAAGTTTCAAGAGTTTTTATTCTTGACGCAGATAAGATTTTCAATTTTTAATTTTCCATTCTTTTATTTCTTGTGGAGACATTTCTCCGAAATCTTTTTTAACTGGTAATTTTATCTCAATTTGATTTTTATCGAAATATCTTAAAAGTTTATTCATAGCTTTTTCAGAGGCTTCATTTCCTGCTTTATTTTTATTAGAATCATTATTGAATGATATATAAATTTTATTTGGATCAATTTTAAGTAAGACATTTAATATAGAGGTACTTATTTCTAAGCCAAACGTCACAATGGTATTTTTAATATCCGCATCCCATAAAGAAAGACAATCGCCTATGCTCTCTATGATATATACTTCTCTTTCTTGTTTTAAGATTTCTAAATTTAAAAATAATGGATAACACCAATTAGATTTGTCTCCAAGATGTTTCCACTTGATTTTACTTTCATTTCCTATATCTCTTCCAGAAAAACCTACGATTTCTTTTTTGCTATTAAAAATTGGAAAGACATATCTGTTTTTCATTTTTCCCGCTTTAGCTACTCCCCCTTTAAAAGTTTTAAGAGTTTCTTCATTCACGTTTCTTTTCGTCCAGTATTCATGATTTTTTTCAAGTTTCAAAAGCAGGTCTGTATCAAAAATTTTCTTTTCTCTTATTTTTGGTTGATTTTTGGGATCATGATTTATCGTTGAATAATTTTTTTCCTTAAGCCAATTTTTAGCTTGATCTTCTGTGTCTAATTTTAGACTTTTTTTAATTAACAAAGGAAAATCTCCACTTGTATTTTCTTTGAAATCAACCCAAAACCCTGTGTCCTTGTATATTCTCAATACAGTATCATTGTCGCTATCTCTATAAATAGGTTTAGTTCTATACTCTTTTCCGCAATCCTTTAAAGAATATCCTATATTAGTTAATATTTGATATATGTTGTTTATGTTTTCTTCCATTTTAACGCTTCTGCTATAGTAGGAAATTTATTAATAAAAATATTTTTACATTCTTCTGCTATTGATCTGTGTTCTTTTTGAGTATTTTTTTCTGTTCTTAATTCAATATAATGAATCCAGCTTCTAAGCGATCCTTTCATATACATTGTCGTTTCGGTTGTCAAAGGTAGGATCATTCTGGCTACTTCTTTAGCTATTCCATTCTTTATCATAGAATCATAACAATGTTGACTTAATGATAGACTATCTGCTATTAATCCATTCAACTCATCATAAGCTGAATTATTTTTAGGGATTAATTCTTCTCCAACTTGTCTATTGCTATCTCCTTGTAATCTTAATTCTATATCCTCGAATTCATAGGCTACGCTATATCTTTGGCTAAACTCTTGAAAGGAAAATGATCTATGTCTTAATATTTGTGCGGCTATTGCCCTGCTAGTTTTAATCTCTAAGGTCATATCTACTAATTCAAACGGGCTCCAATGTTTGTGCTTGATTAAAAAACTAAGAAGTTTGGGCGCAGTTTCCATATTCATTTGATTAGATGGATTACTCACTCTCGCACAATAAGCAACTAAATCTTCTGAATTTAAAATACCTTTCGTTTCTGGGGTTGTGGCGGAAATTAATTTTACGTTCATAAAATTTCTCCATCATTTTCATTTCTATCGTTTAATTGGTACTGCTCTCTTTGCCTTTCGGCTATACTTGCTAATGAGCCTCTTTCTTCTATATTAAAATTTTGCACATTGTAATTTAAATAATTTTGGGCCCAAATCTGCTTACCATTTGGGTCAAGCCTTCTTACTAAGTCTTGATGCCCTGCTGCTTCTTTTCCTTGAAACCTTGTTTTTGTAGGTATTAATTTATGCGTTCCAAATTCTTGACCATCTAAAGCTAACTCGTCTAAGGTCTTTCTTCTAAATATCGCCACAAACGAAGCAAACCATTGTAATCTATCTGATAGGGCAATAACTGAGCTATCATCTACTACATTAGTAGAAGATCTATTAAAATTTTCTCCAGTTCTATTTAATTGCATGGCTGTAATAACTGGGCATTTTATTTCTTCTGATATTCTTTTTAATTTATCAATTTTATCACCAATCGCTTGATGCTCTGCCCAATTCTGTCCAACTTTTTCTCCAGTTAATTTTACATAATCATAAGCTATTAAGGCTTGATTTCCCCTGCCTACTTTAGAAAGATACCATCTTCTTATGATCGAGCAAATTTGATCTATGTTTTTATTGCCTACATGATAATGATAATAGTCGTGTGCTTTAATATCTGCCCATGCAGCTCTAACTTTAATTGTCATCTCTGGATTTTTTCTCCAATTACCAGTTTCAAGATACCACATTGGTACACCCGTCATAGAAGATATCATCCTTAATTGAATATCTAGTGTTTGCATTTCTGTATCCAAAACTAAAGTTTTAGTTTTATTTTTTAGTATCTTACTGGTATTGAAACACATGTCGTTTATCCATGTAGACTTACCTTGTCCAGGTCTGCTCACAATTGCGTAAATATTTCCATTTTTCAAACCACCATATAATCTATTAAACTCTGGATATGGCGTTATTAGTCCAGCCTCTTCTCTTGGGGAATTACCAATTTCTTCTATTATGTCTTCTATATTTTCGAATAGGTTTATTGGTTCCTCATTTGATTCGTATGAAGAGATTTTATTATTATAAATTGCATCTGCTTCTGATATAATCTTATCAATTGACTCTTCTCCGTTTTTAGACACATATTGTTTTAATTTTTCGGCAGTCTGAGCTATTTCTCTTCTTATTCTTAATTTCATTAACTCTTTACAGGCGTTTACTGTAGCTTCTTCTGTTATTTGCGAAAAGCTCAAATTATCAATATAATCATAAATATTAATATCATCTTTAAATGAAATTCCGAGATTTTTAATCTTTTCTGCTAGTAAAACTTTGTCTATTTTTTCGCCTTTATATTTTGTGTTTTTATATACGGCGTATATTGTGGAGTGTACTTCATGGTAAAAATCGTCTTCAGACATAAAAACATCTACGTCTGGAAACAAGTTCTGATACTTGATGAGTCCACTTAACACATGCCTCTCTATTTGAAGAGAATAAATCATGTATATGATACTAACTGTTTATATTTTAAAAGTCAAGTAAAGTTGTTTAATTTTCGTCTTCGTCTTGTGGTTTATTATATTTATCGTTTTCTTTGTTTATTGCATCAGCTGTAGCATCCATATTCATTTGATCCACAGTGGTTATCCATGAACCAACATAATATAAAAGAGCCATACCATTCATTTGATTATCAAATTTTGTAAAAACTTGTGGATCACCTTTAGAATTAAAATTAAATAGAACATATCCACCAAAACTACATTCGTCTAATTGCTTTAGTAGATTTTTTGGGAATGTGAATTTTTTCTTATTAGTCACTAAATCGATTTACACTTAAATAATTAAAATTTTGCATTTTTCTTCTATGTATTGTGGAGATAAATTTTTAAGATCATCTTCGTACAATTCTATAAACTTGAATCCATTTGCCTCTATCCATTTTTCTTTTTTGACATCTCTTTTGATACTTTCAAGATATTTTAATCTAGAATTATCATGAAAAAATTTGTTAAAGGATTCATGTTGCGAGCCTTGTATCTCTACGGCTATCTTTTTTGTTGCATTTAAAAAATCCACTTTAAGCATACTTCCATAAACTGGAAACTCTTCATATACAATATGGTTTTTCCAATAAGTGTGAAAAAATATTTTAAATTTATATTGAAGCTTGCTTCTGCTTTTAGCTTCCCAATTAATTAAGTGCCTTCGAACATTTTTATTAACGAGTTTTCCGTTAACATTTAAAAGCCTCATAGTGCCAAAGTGTTTATGAATTTATTATAAAAATAATCTACAATAGGTCTATTATCCTCTAAGTAAGATCTAAGATTATCTACTCCTTGATGTTGTTTTTTTAACTCTAAATTTTCTTTTTTAAGTTCTTCTATGATATCATCTGTGAAAGTAACCCATGCTCCTTTAGCGGCAGCAAACTCCCAAGAAAGAATTTGATCAATTACTTCGTACTCTCTCCATACCGAAGAACCATCTTTTCTTCCATACTTAATTGGATATTGGACTTTTGAATTTGTGGTTTCGTTAGTGGACTTTTTGATAGTTATTTTAACATTATGTCCAATTATCTTATTCTTAACTTGATCATATCTTTCATTTGGTTTTTCAAGTATAAGATCTTTCCCAAACTTTGGTTCAAACTCAAGAATCCAATTAGCAAAATGTAAAAGAGCATTTCCACCAGTTGCGGTAGTCTGTCGGATATCTTTATTGGCTGCATATGGATCGAGTTTAATATCTGAACGAACTTGACTAATGAATATAGCCATATGTCCACGCTTAGAAAGCGCTAATGATATTTTTTTCATAAGCATAGAAGATATTACTGCGCCACCTGCAACTTTTGTCGCGTCTGTCATACTTTTGAGACTATCTCCTTTGGTCATTAAACCATCGACAGAATCCAATATAAACATATATCTTTTGCCTTCATCATTATTTTGAATGAGGTCTTTCATAAGCTCAGAAACTGTTTCAAAAATATTGCATTCAAAAACAAAACATGTGCCATCTTCCCATTCATCAGCAGAAGTTACGAATTTTATTCCAGACCTTTCCTTGATTTCTTTGCTTAGTCTTCCTTCTGCTTTAAATAGTAAAGCCTTAGAGTCTTTCACTGTTTTAAGAAAGTTCTTCATTACTTCTAAAGCTTCTGAAGTTTTACCACCCTCGTTCATTCCAATAAATCTATGCAATCCTGGACATAGCCCACCGCTAGTCGCAATATCTAAATTCAAACTACCAGTAGAAACTTTATAATAAACTTCTTCTTCATAATTATAATGATCATCCTTATTTTCTTTTAAGAATGAAGATAATCTGTTTTTTGCAGAGGGTCCAACAGTTTGGTCTGTTACTATTTCTTCTTTTGGTTTTCTTCCCATGATCTTATAAATTGTATGATGTTTTTAGGTTTTTGGCAAGTCTTTTTATCTTCTCCAGTTTTATCATCTGATATCAAATACTTTTCTTTGGGTTGCTCTTTCATGTCTTGGACTTTGGATCCGATATTTATAAAAGCTAAACCCTCTTCAGTGAGAAACCAAGCTAAACTTGGCAATTTTGCCTGTCTTAAATTATTCCAAAAACTATAATCTTTATATTTTTTTGTCAATTTTTGAGCTATTTTTATTTCTCTTGCCCAATTAACATTATTTTGAATATATTTTTTAATTATAAATTGACATAGTTTGTGGTTAGTCATTAAATACAATGATACATGCATTTAATTATAATGCAAGAGAATTATCAAATAACAGCATCCAAGATCTTTCCATTAAATAACCAATTGAATAATTTGATTTATTTATTTCCTTAAGTAATTCATAGGATTTTTTTGAATGTTGCAAGATTCTTTTTTTATTTACCGAAAAAATAGCGCCCATGCACCAATGATGAACACTTGATATCTTCATATTATTAAAATTTAATTTAAAATTACAAGTTTTTAAAAGTTCTTTTATTGGAGATTGGCCTTCTTTTAAATATAAAAATTTTAAAGATTCTACATACATCCATCCTGCTGGAGGGTCATAAAAATGTATTGGCGCTAAGGTATATATAGATATAAGTGGGCAAAATATTTTTAATTTACTAAAATGATTTATTGAATTATTTATGTTTAAGTCAAATAAACTTGAAGGGGGTAGACCTACATTAATCTGAGTGCTTAATGGTTGTAAGTCTTCAAAATTATTTTTTTCTCTAAGCAATTCTATAAAATTTGGATTATGAGGGAATGGATTTCCTTGAGTAAATATTGTATGTTTTTTTAAATTATTATAATTATTAATTATATGATACAAATAAGTGTCGGTTTCTCTTCCATCATTTGGCAAAATAATTTCTTTAAACAGAATTTTTTTCTTCAAGCCTTGATATGGATTATAATGTTCATCTTTTCTGTAGATAGTTATATCTATATCAGATGGTATACTTTCAATCCAAGATAAGTCTTCGCGAAAACAAGATATGACTATCTCATGATTCATTTATTTGCTCCTTATCAAAAGTTTTTTTAATTGCTACGCCTATTCCTAAATATGTACGATTTGTTCTTTTTACAACTTCATAATATTGATCAGTAAATTCATAAAAATTATAAATATCTTTCTTTCTGTCTTTCAATTCGTTCCAGTATCTAATAACTCCAGGGCAAACATCATTAGATATGTCGTGATAGACTTGGATGTTACAATGATCTCTTGTATTTTCTCCATCGCTTTTAACCCCTTCATAAGAATGATCGCCATCAATAAAAATTAAATCAAAAAAATTAGTTTTAATATAATTTTTAAAAATTTCAGAATTTGAATTTTCTTTTTTAAATTGAATAAATTTTCTTTTTTCTCTGTATTTTTGTATGTTTTCGCTTTCGTCTATTAAATCTAACGCTATAGATTTATCAAAATTAAAATTAAGTTTATGTATTAATTCTGAAGTCAATATGAATGTTCCTCCGTGTCGGCATCCAATCTCTAAATAAGAGTTTATCTTGTGTGCATATTTTGACAAAAATGATAAATATTTTGAAAATTGGTTAGGATACTGCCAAATTTTCAACTCCTGGCCTTTGCCGTAAAATTCACCTAAATGAGATGGTTGCTCATTCAATGCTTCATTATTTAATCCTAAATCTATTAGGATGTTATCCTCAAGGTTGTTTCTGTCTGATAAGTCTTTGCTGTTTAATGACTCTAAGTATTCTAAAAAATTATTCATTTATTTTCTCCGCTTTATTTATCGCTGAACCAATTATTTGATGCATATCATAATATTTATATTCTGCTAGTCTACCTCCAAAAATTATATTACTTTTTTGATTTAAATTTTTATATTTATTGTAGGCATAATTATTTTTTTCATCATTAATTGGATAGTATGGAATCTTATCTTTGGAATATTCCTCTGGGTATTCTTTAGTTATATATGTATAGTCTTGATTTCCAAATTCAAAATGTTTATGTTCGACAATCCTTGTAAAAGGTATTTCGCTTTCCGTATAATTAACTACTGCATTTCCTTGATAGTCTTTTCTAGAGTGCTTTTCAATCTCAAATCTAAGAGACCTATATTCTAATTCACCGTATTTGTAATCATAAAACTCATCAATTTTTCCAGTATAGACAATGTATTTTGATTTTGTGTTCCAATAATCTCTTCTATTGAAATAGTTTTCATTTGTCAAAACATCTATTCCATCTAGCATATTCTCTATCATTTGAGTATATCCGCCAATTGGTATTCCCTGGTATGAGTCAAAAAAATAATTATCATTAAAATTTAATCTTATTGGAAGTCTTTTAATTATTGAGCTGTCTAATTCTTTGGGGTCTCTTCCCCATTGTTTCTTTGTGTAACCATAAATGAAGGTATAATAAATTTCTTCTCCAACTTGAGATAATATCCATTCTTCTAGGTTTGAAGGATTATTAATTTTTATTTTAACTTTATTTAACTTCTCTTCGGCTTCTTTTGGATTATTTACGCCCCAAAGCTGATGAAGTGTCATGAGATTTATAGGAAAAGAATACATTTTATTTTTATAATTTACTTTTGGTCTATTTATAAAATTATTAAATTTAGCAAATTGATTCACATAACTCCATATTTCTGAATTATTTGTATGAAAAATATGTGGTCCATATTTATGTATATGTATCTTCTCTACTTCTTCTGTGTGGCAGTTTCCACCGACATGATTTCTTGAATCAATAACTATACATTTATAGCCTTTTGATTTAACTTTATTAGCAAAAGTCGCACCAAATAAACCGCATCCAACTATTAAAAAATCGTATTGCATATTTTATTAGATATTAATTTATAGGCGTAATCGCAAGCTTTTTCGAAAGTAAAATTGTTTATAGCAAAATTTTGCAATTCTTTAGCTTTACTTAAAAAGACATCATAGTATATTTCAGAAAATAATAGTTTACTTTTTAAATCTAATAAATTTCCATTTATTGGAATATGTAAATTTTGTTTTAATATTTCTATATCGCTCCATGAATAATAAATTCTATCAGCTATAAATAGAGGTCTTCCACAATAAGTTAAGAGTTTAAGCCTTGCGCTATATCCAACCCCAGATAAGTCTATTAAGTATTTAAATTGATATAAATTTTTGATTTCAATAAAATTACCAATTGGGGTTGTTTTATCTTGTGGACCTCCTTTCCAAGTTATAATTTCGCTTTTAAATAGATTTGGAAATTCTTTAGATAATCTAATATACTGTTCTCTTTGCGGGACATTCTGTAAGTTGCCCGACCAAAATAATCTATCATCTGTTATTTCAGAATTACTTTTTTCTACAATTTGTTTCACAAAAGTATCATAGTCTGTTAATCCAATGTCTTCCCAATTCCCAAAAACAAAATCTGGAAAAATTTCATCATCTTTTTTATTTGTTGTAACGCAATCAAACTCTATGGTATTATTTTCATTTATTTTTTGATTATTACCATCATTGCAATGAATGATTAAATTTAATTTTTTTTTAATAATATTGTTTGATATTAATTTTTTATAAACATTGGCCACGATTTTATTTAAACCAATATTTCTGCAATACCATTTTGATTCAGAAATAATTTTTAATTTATCTGGAGAAATTTCATATTTAATATATGTATTCATTTAAATGCGTTATATAATATTGAAAATTTTAACCCAAGATCTTTCATAATAATGACCTATCTCTGGATCTAATTCATTTAGCTCTGGATCTTCTAACAAATTTTTATAAAAATCTAGACTTCTAGAATATATGTATTCTTTAGAAACTGCAAAAACTGCTTTTTGATACCATTGAAAAGGAGAAATATCTTTAGAAATATTGAATTTACTCTTCCATTCAGATAAAGAATATTTTGATTTAGAAACTTTTCTACCACCGTGCTCGTCTATTCTGAAATCTTTATACCCTCCAAATGGTTCTATCCATTCTGGATAAAAATTTTTATTCAAAGAATATCCATAAATTTGAGCATCCATATAAAATTTATTAAGGCTATTCTCGTTCATTCCGTGGTCATTAATTCCTCCTTGGCAAAAAATATTAATTTTATTTAAATTATCATAATTATTTACTATATGATACAAAAAAGTATGAGACTCTCTTCCAACATTATTTAAGCTAATTAGTCTATGAGGTTTTTCAAAGAATATATTTTTTTCTCCTTTATTATAAATAAAAATATTATCGTAATTTCCTTTGATCCAAGAAATGTCTTCTTTGTACCTGGCTAATATTAAATCTGAATTATTTGAATTCATTAATTATTTATATCATTTTCAACCATTTTTTTAACTAACTCATTAAATGAGACTTTTGGTTTCCATCCTAGCTCTTCTCTGGCTTTAGATGAATCTCCTTGCAATATTTCCACTTCTGCTGGTCTATAGAAATCTTTATTTATCTTGACCAGAGTAATTGGTAAATATCTTGAAGTAGAATTCATATCTGTTGCATATTCTAAATTTTCAGGTATTTCTATTCCATTATAAGTCCAATGAGCCCTGAACCCTGCATACTCAAAAGCTTTTTCTAGAAATTCTTTAATTGAGTGAGTTTCATTTGATGAGAACACATATTCTTTTGGAATACCTTTATAATTCTTATTATATACTTCTTGATTTAACATCATCCATACTCCTTCTACAAAATCCTCCGCATCGCTCCAATCTCTTTTTGCTTCTATATTACCAAGCTCCATTGGTTCAATGCTTTCAAAAGTTTTAAAAGCATGATATATTCTGGCTACATTTTTGGTTATTTTTCTTGTGACAAACTCTTCACCTCTTCTTAAGCCTTCATGATTAAATAACCACCCTTGAATAGCGTAAAGGTTATAAGACTCTCTATAAACTTTGATAAGTTGCCTAGAGGCGGCTTTGCTTGCTCCGTAAGGGCTTCTTGGGCGTAATGGATGTTCTTCGTTTTGAGGGGTATATAATACATTTCCAAACTCTTCGCTTGAACCAGCCTGATAAAGCCTACAAGATGGTCTATAAAGCCTTATGGCTTCCAAGATATCTAAAATAGCAGTGGAGTTTGTTTGCCAAGTTTGACGAGCAAAATCCCAACTACTAGCTACAAAGCTTTGGGCTGCAAAATTAATAAAATAATCTGGTTGAAGTTTTTCTACTGTCCTAGATATAGCGTGAGGATCTGTTAAATCAAAATTAATAAGATAAAATCTATCAGAATTAATATGTTTAATATTTGCATGATTATATACGCTTAATCTTCTTACTCCGCCAAATATTACATAATCTGTATTTTTTAATAAAAAATCCGCCATTAAACTGCCGTCTTGACCAGTGACTCCAGTTATAACTATTGTTTTTCTTCCTTTTATTACTTTGTAGGCGTCTTCAATATTTAATATATTTGCAGTATCTATTTTTTTACCGTGATATGTTTCTTGATAATTATTCATAATTAGATTACGCCTTGCAATTGTTCTAGTTTAGAGATTTGATCACCAGTATTATTGGAAGTTTTCCCCAATGCATGATAAATAAAATCTCCATGATCGTTAAAAGCTTTTGATGGAAAAATTGAAGTTTTTTCGGCAAATCTTTTATAATTTTCTCTTAGCATAGCTTGGAAAATTGGTTGATCATCTATTGAACCATTATTTATTTCACAAGCTTCTATAGAAGAGTTTAAAATATCCAACATATATTCCGAGCTTTTTAAAAAGAAAACTCCAAAATTAAAATTCCAGTACTTATCTTGCGGCCTCTGATTAACATAGCAAACTATAAATTCAGAATTTTTGTCAGAAGCTTTAATAAAATATTTTAAATCTATTGAATGGTCTAATATAACTGCGTCTGCATCAAGATAAAATATCCAATCATATTTTTCATTCTCTATTATATTCTTTAGAATAAAAGGTTTATTCCAATAGACTCTTCTTTCGCTAGTTATATTCTTGGGAACAAAATCACCTTCATATGCTTCGTAGTCTAAATTATATTTTTTGCAATACTCTGTATTTTTTGGTTTTGTTATTTTTAATAATTCAGCAAACCTATCATCAGAATGTTGAATTACTTTTATACGCATAATTAAATTATAAAACAAAAATACCTTAAAGTCAAAATAAAAATTTGACAAAGATATAAGTAATGAGTATATTATAGCACATACATACCGCCCAATTAGCGGATAAGGTTTGTCATACTCCGAAAAATGACAAGTCTTATTAGTTCGAAACGTGGGCAACGCTACAGGAGCTTGCGACCCAGATAACCACTAGCAATAGTGGGAGTGTAGGTGGAAGGGCTAACACGCGATGGATGATCCTACCGACATCCGATAAGTGTTAGGAGCCGAAAGGCTTTATGGACTCAATTGGAAAGTAGAACTAATAGGCTTTTACAACTTTGTAGTAAATACAGGGAAAGCTCCTCTTTGTGGAGCTCATTGGAAAGTATATTTTATATAATACAACTCCATACACTAAATTATCTTTATAGTTTTTTTTGTTAATAACAATAAATAATTTTCTTTATTTAATCATAAAAATGATGTAACATACTTACAGTGTTATCATCAAGTATAGGTAAAAAATGACAAAAATTATAAACGTTAAAAAAAGAAATAATATTATAGAAAAGTTTAATATAGAAAAAATTCATAAAATAATTAATTGGTCCATACAAGATTTAAGTGGGGTTAGTCTTACAGATATAGAAATAAATGCAAATATAAGTATAAGTGATGGGATTAGTACGAAAGAAATTCATAAATTATTGATTGAAAGTGCAGCAAATTTAATTTCAGTTGAAAAACCAAATTATCAATTCGTTGCTGGAAGACTTTTAAATTATCAATTAAGAAAAGATGTCTGGAAAGGAAAACATCCTCCAAGATTATCTGAATTCTTAAATCAAGGAATTAAAAATAAAATTTATGATTCTATCATTTTAGAAAAATATAGTGAAGACGAAATAAATAAAATCGGTGAATTTATAGATCATGATAGAGATTTCATTTTTACATATTCTGGAATAAAACAATTATGTGATAAGTATTTAATCAAGAATAGAACAACTGGAATAATTTATGAGACTCCGCAATTTGCTTACTTATTAATATCTGCTTATGCTTTTATAAATTATCCAAAAGAAACAAGAGTAAATTATATAAGGAAGTTTTATGATGCTATTAGTAAGCATAAAATCAATCTTCCAACACCAGTAATGGCTGGAGTAAGAACAAGCAGTAAAAATTACGCTAGCTGTTGTTTGATTGGAGTAGATGACACAAAGGAAAGTATTACAGCTAGTGCTACTGCTGTTAGTATGGCTACTGCTAATAGATGTGGCATTGGAATTGATGTAAGTAAAATTAGAGCTATTGGTTCTCCAATTAAAAACGGAGAAGTTGTTCATACTGGTTTAATTCCATTTTTAAAAATCTATGAAAGTAGCGTAAAGGCTTGGCAACAGAATGGATTGAGAGGTGGTAGTGCAACTTGCAATATTCAATGGTGGCATTATGAGATTGAAGATATTATTGTTTTAAAAAATAATGCTGGAACAGATGACAATAGAGTTCGCAAACTTGATTATACTGTTGGCATGAGTAAACTATTTTATGATAGAGTATTAAAAGATGAATATATTACTCTATTCAATAATTCAGAAGTTCCAGAACTTTATGAAGCATGGGGAACTAAAGATTTTGATAAAGTATACAAAGAATGTGAATCTAAAAAATTAAAGCTAAAAAAGAAAGTATCTGCTCGCAAATTATTTTCTCTTATAATTAAGGAAAGAGTTGAGACTGGTCGTATTTATATTCTTAACGTAGATCACGCTAATGAACATGGAGCTTGGTCAGATAAAGTGACCATGAGTAATCTTTGTACTGAAGTCATTCATCCTACTATTCCTTTAAATGATTATAATGATAAAGATGGTGAAATTGGAATGTGTATTCTTTCGGCAGTAAATATGTTAGAAATTAAAAACTGGCAAGACCTTGAAAAGACCTGCGATCTTATCGTAAGATTTCTAGAAGAAATCATTGATATTCAAGACTATTTTAATATTGCTGCTGAGAATTTTGCTAAAAAGCGTAGAAGTCTTGGTGTTGGAATTACTAATTTAGCCGCTTTCCTTGCTAAAAATGAATTAAAATATTCAAATGATAAATCATTAGCAGTTATTGATGAATGGATGGAATATTTTCAATATTATTTATTAAAAAGTAGTCTTGAATTAGCTAAAGAAAAGGGAAGATGTGAAAAATTTGATAGAACTAAATATTCAAAAGGTATATTACCAATTGATACATATAAAGACAAAGTAGATGAAATTTGCAAAAGAAAATTATCACTCGATTGGGAAAAGCTAAGAAAAGATATTAAAGAATTTGGATTAAGACATTCAACTCTTTCTTCTTGTATGCCTTGCGAGAGTAGTTCTGTTATTCAATCTTCTACCAATGGAGTAGAACCAATTCGTAGTCTTATGACTTATAAAAGTAGTAAAATGGGAAAACTTCCAGTTTTAGTACCAGGAATTTCTAAATATGAGAAAAATTATGAATTAGCTTATGATTTGAATGATAATATTGGATTACTTAAAATTAATGCAATTATTCAAAAATATATTGACATGGCTATATCAACTAATGTATACTATAACTATAGTCATTATGAAGACAACATTTTACCAGATTCAAAAGTCATGAAAGAAGTAATGTATGCTTATAGTCTTGGACTAATTAGTTTGTATTATAATAATACAGACGATGGAGACAAAGAACAATCTATGACCCAAAAAGAAGATGACTGCGCTAGTGGAGCGTGTAAACTATAACATGTATTTCTCTCAAATTGGCCAAGACAAATTGGTAGATAATTTCTTAGATTTTAAAACTAATGGATTTTTCTTGGATGTAGGTGCTCATGATTATAGACATATAAGTAATACTTATTTTTTTGAAAAAAGCAGAAACTGGAAAGGCATAGCTATAGAAATGGATCCCCAATTTGAAAAAGGATGGATTTCAAATAGGCTTAATTCTATTTTTGTTTTAGAAAATGCATTAAAAATTGATTATGGTGACTTGTTAGATAAGCATAATTTTCCTAAAATTATAGATTTTTTATCTTTAGATCTAGAACCACCAGAAGTTACATTACAAGTTTTGTTCAAAATCTTTGAAAGTAATATTGTATTTAATACTATATCTTTTGAAGTAGATGATTACAGACAAAAAGAGACAAAGAATAAATCTAGAGATTTTCTAAAATCAAAAGGTTATCATTTTGTATCAGAGCTATATGACAGAAATAGTACTGGTATGATACATGTAGATGATTTTTGGATTCATTCTTCTATTATAAAAAAATGAAAAGCGTTTTAAATATGAAAAATATAGACTATACAAAACAACCATTATTCTTGGGCGAAGATTTAAATATACAAAGATATGATCGTTTTAAATATCCAATATTCTTTGAATTGTTTAAAAAGCAAAATGAAAATTTTTGGTGGCCTCATGAAATAGCTTTAGGTAAAGACAGAAACGATTACAAAGATTTAACCGATACGGAAAAATTTGTTTTTGATAGTAATTTAAGATTTCAAACCCTTGGAGATAGCATGCTTTCAAGAAGCATACATTCTCTTAAAGATTATGTCACTAATCCAGAGCTTGAAATATGCATGAATACATGGGCTCAATTCGAAGGTATTCATAGCTATAGTTATTCTTATCTTCTTAATAATGTTTACCCAGATCCAACTAAATTCTTTGATAGTATAATGGAAGATAAAGAAATTACGAACCGCGCAGAACTTATTAGGAGTAATTTTGATAAAATTCTGGGAGATGATGAGAAAAAAGATATTAAACAGAAAATATTTGACGCGATCCTTTCTATAAATGTAATGGAAGGGCTTGTATTTTATGTTTCTTTTGCTTGTTCTTTCTACTTTGGGTATCGTGGCAAAATGGAGGGTAATTCCAAGATTATTAAATTTATTCAAAGAGATGAAGCTTTGCATTTTGCTACCTCTCAAAATCTGTTAAAAATACTTCGTGATGAAGATAAAGAAGGCTTTACATCTATCGTAAAGAAAAATGAAGACAAGATATATGCATTCTATGAACAAGCTGCAAAGAATGAAAGTGAATGGGCACAGTATCTATTCAGTAATGGGAGTTTACTTGGATTAAATTCTGACGTTTTAGATGGATACTCTAAGTGGCTTTGTGATACCAGACTAAGAAGCTTAGGTTATAAGAAGATATTTAATCAAAAAGATAATCCTATTGCTGGATGGCATGATAGCTATTTAGATAGTAGTAAAGTACAAGTTGCGCCCCAAGAGACAGAAATATCATCATATAAAATTGGAGCAAGGAAGACCGATATATCTGACGATGATTTTTCTAATTTAAAACTATAATAGATAATAAAAGTGTAATTATCTATGTGAATTTAGATATTACTATTATATTTAACCTAGTCTTAGGAGCGCTATCTTTTCTAGGTGGATGGCTTTTTACTAGAGTATTTTCTCTTTTCGACAAACAAGAGAATCTAATGAAAGATATAAACGATAAGACGTTTAGCGATTTTATTACTTTAAGAAGAGAATTAGAAGTTGAATCTAGAAAACATCAGCAAGAGTTAGCAGATCTAGCTTTAAAAATTTCAACTACCTATGTAACGAAAGAATCATTCGAAGTTTATTTCGATAGAATTGAAGCTAAGTTAGATCGTAATTTTGATATAATACAAAACTTTGTAAATAAAAAGAATTAAAGTTTATTCAAGCGTTGGGTGTTTTTTATTTTTTCTTTTCTTTTTCCAAGACTTTAAATAATCTTTTTTTACAGGGTCTTCGCCATATATTTTTTTTCTTTTATCAGAAAGCTCTTGACTTCTATCAAAAAGATCCCCCATAGTTCCTTTTTTTCTCCCAGTATAATCATGAAATTCTCTAGCTGTACAATTAGCTTTTAATGAACCTTCTGTATTTAATTCTGGGACAGTATATATTCTGTTCCATTTTGAACCATTAGAATCTATATACTCATGTTTGTCATGAACACTTTGGACTAATTCAATTATTTTTTTATTTTTAGGATGTTGATATAAATATTGTGGCATTATTCTTTTATTATATTTAATATATTATCAAACATTTTTTCATCAGAAAAATCATTTTGAAGCTTTAATCCTTCAGAGTTTAGAGGATCTTTTTCAGATCTTTTAATAGCCTCTTCGCAAGCAGAAATAAACTCTTCTTCTTCAAAATCATAGAATGATCCTTGATTAAATGGGGATCCTTTTTGAAAGAACATTCCATCTGTAGAGTCTATTTTTTTCAGACTTGGTTTTACTAAAATAGAATTTTTTTGATTTGCCCATCCTTTGTAACCATGAGCATCCATTATTATGCCATGTTTACCTAAAGCTACAGAATGAAATTCTGGTAAACCCCATCCTTCTCCACCACTCATACCAATAATTATATTAGCACTATTCAAATAATCGTTATAAGCCGAATTTTTTTGCATTGCTCCAAGGAATGAAACATTAAAGTATCTTTCTCCATTTAATATATTTGATAGAATTTTTTGTTGGTCTTCTATTTTTAAAAATGGATTAAAAATTGAGCATTGTAAAAAATATCTTTTATCATTACCGAATTTCTTAATCCAAGTTTTTATAATTTTTTCATGTCTTTTTCTTTTTTCTAATTTTCCACACAAATTAAAGACTATTCTTCCGTCATTAAAATATTTCTTATTAGTTTGATTGAAATTATATTTATCGAAAGCTAATGGTACATATTTTACATTACTGCACCCTTTATTCTTGAAATTTTCTACAGAAAATTCAGAACTAAAAATAACAGATTTTTGATTCTTTACTATGTTAACTTCTTCTTCTGTAGGTTCGTCTAGCTCATAAAATGAAAAAAGATTTTGATTCTTAGAAAAGCTTTCTAGTGAGCCATGTAAATGCCATAGCTTTAAAGCTTCATTATCTCTATTATGTCTCTTTAAAGTATTATTAATTTTTTCTTCTAACCATTTATTAAAAGTAGAATCCAAGTTCTCTTGGGATGATAAATCTACTTGATTTCCTATTATAAATAGGTCTGTATCCACCTCTTTATGTTTAAGAAAGAAATTTCTTAAAAGGAGCGTGGATACTTGACCAAAACTAACAGAATTTACTGGAAGATTTAAGCAAACTCTCACAATAAGGTATCTTCTTCTTCCTCAACAACTTCAACAACCTTTTTAGTAGCAGATACTTTTTTTGGTTCGGTTGAGATTTGATTAGATTTTTGTTTTGTGGAAGCAGCCCCTTCTAGTGGCTTAGATACATAAATTCTGTAATCTGGAGCTTTTTCGTTATTGTTTTTATTTTTATTAGCAAAAACTACAACTTTTACTTCTTTTTCAACTCCCATGTCATCTATTTTAACATATCCAGAAAGATATTTTTGACTTTGGCCTTCTCTTTTCCATAAAGCACCAATATCTCTTTTCGCCCAATCATTTTGATTATTGTTATTCGTATTATTTGTATTCATATTTTTTGTTTTGTTCCTTTTAAATAGTATCTTGAAAATTCTCACTTTCTAATTTATTTTTAAGAAATTTCAAAGATTTATTATGTAAATTAATAGCTGTTTGCGTACTAATATTTAAATCTTTTGCAATTTTGCTCCAAGATACATTTTTTTTATCAGAAAAATATCTAATTTGAAATATTCTCTCTATTCTTACGTCTTTTAGTTGAGATAATATGTTAAAGATATAGTCGTAATTATCTTTCTGTATAATTTTAGAATTTTCGTTAGATTGTTTTTGTTCTATAATATTTTTTATTTTTTCATTATCCATAGATACAGATGAGTTATTCTTATTCATGGAGTTTAAACAATGATATCGCATTTGATTGCCTAACCAAGTGGAAAATTTTATATTTTTGTCTGGATTAAAATTTAATGCTGATTTGTATATGATATAATGTTTTTCTTTAGCTACTTCGTTTGGATCTAAACCTGTAGAGGATAAAGCATTATAATATCTTTTTATCATGGAAAAGCAGACACCGCTATGCCTTATTTCGAGTTCTTTCATAGCATCGCTACAATTTTGACATTTAACGTCTTCTATCAACTCCAAATCGTTTTTTTGATTATAAAGTAATTTGTTCATATATATTTTTTAAAAAATTTAAATGGTTATAATATAAGGAATCAATATCATCTTCTGTTTCCCATATAAGCTTTAAATCTGCTTTCTCTTTTATTTTTACGTCATTTTCTTTCTCTTCGAGATTAGCTGGAGTAATTAAATTACCATTTATGTCTAACCTAGAAATATGTATTAAAATTCCATTTCTACTTTTAAGCCAAAAAAATTCATCTTCTGGATATTCCATGTATCTTACATCAGTAATAATTGGCACAGTTTTTTCGTTTGTTAATTCTTCTATATCTCTATCTAGCATATTAGTCCAATGCTTACCTTTAGATAGTATTCTTTTAGTCTTACCATAAGCCACCATAATTGGTCTTATTAAAGATTTTTCTTGTGATGATGCTTCTAATATATTAATATCAAATTTATTGCATATAAAGTCTTTTAAATCATTTTTTAAATTGTCAGCTAAAGCAAGCCTTTGAGATTTGATATTTTTACTACTAAGATGCCTTGCAATTAAAGAACATAACGTATCTTTGCCAGATGTCGCTACCCCAGAAATTCCTATGATTTTCATTAAATTTTATTATATTTTATATTGTAAAACTTAAATATTTCTTTTGATGAGCAGTCTTTTTCATACTCCTCTAAGTATACAACATGTTTTATTCCATAGCAAGCAATTAGATTAGCACAATATCCACAAGGCAATAAAGTGACATACATTAAATATGGATTTGCATATCTGGATATGCAAGATAAAGCATTAGCTTCTGCATGAATCATATAAGACCTTCTTTTATCTCTATTTTTCCAAAAAATATGATTAACTTGTTTATTTTGGATAAGCCCATTATATCCAGTAGATAATATTCTACCATCTTCATTTAAAACAACGGCACCAACTTTTCTGTATGGATCCTCTGATGTTTTAGCTATTTGTTCGGCTATATTCTTAGCCATATGAATAAATTTGCTTTTCATTAAAAAATATTTTATATTTCATATTATCAAGCATATAATATTATGTCAACATGATAATGAAATTAAATCAAATTAGTATAATATTATTACCATTAATAGTATGGTTTAAAACTGATGCTTTTATAGAATATTGTGAATTATTCAGAATAAGTAAGCTATTTAAAATTGATAAATATAGAGAATACAAAAAAATTAATGTAGCTATAGATTATTTGACATACCTATCATTAAAACATAAAAACTTTTTAACAAAGCTGATTAGTTGTCCTTATTGCATTGGATTTTGGATAGCTTTATTTTCTTGCGTTTTGTTTAACAATATATTATTATTACCTTTGTACTATGTTAGTAGTATTACAATATATAAATTTTTAGAAAAAAATATTTTATGAAAACAGTATTAATAGGTTCTTTAGAACAACTATACGATTTAATGATAAATAATGAGGACATAGTCTATAAGGACGGAAGACTAGCTATAATAAAAGACTATTTAGATGCAGCTTATACTGGATGCAGTTGCCAAAGAAAAAATAATGAAAACCATGCTTTTGAAAATTTAAAATCCTTACCTTCAGAAGTAAATTACAGTATCATTTATGAATTAAAAACTAAAATAGACGCAGATAAAATAGTTATTCAATTAAACGATTTCTTTTTTGAGTTTTAATGGATATATATTTTTTCCAATGGGTATCCGACCTTGGTGGAGCAGACACAAGGCTTAAAGATTTAATAAAACTTTTTAGTAGTAAAAAAGAATATAAAATATACTCTATTCCTAATGATGACGGAAGATTCAGTGAAAAACATAATATAGATTTTTTCAAAAAATACAATGTCACGACATTAAAATGGTCTGATCTTCCAAAAAAAATGGAAGGAGTAGGCATATCTTTTTGTAATTTTAGACTATTTTCTGAAAATTGGAGAATCAAAAAAATCAAAGATTCAGGTCTAAAATTTATTTGGTCAAACGACATGACTTGGCACACGGATGAAGAGATGCAAGCTATTAAAAATGGTTTTATAGATGTTTATCTTTATACTAGTGAATTTCATAAATCTGTATTGCATAATGATATTATAGAAAAATATTCTAAAAATTTTATTATCTCAAATTATTTTGACGTAGATTCTTACAGTTTTTTTCCTAGAGAATCTAATGATTTTTTAAGTATAGGAAAACATAGTCGGCCTGATCATTTAAAATTCTCAGATGACTTTCCCTTATTTTACTCAAATTTAGAAATTAAAAATCCTAAATATAAAATAATGGGAATACCTAATGATTTTAAAGTAAGGTTTAATAATTTTGATTTTGATTCGAGATGGGAATTACTAAAACCAAATGAGAAATCTTCTGAAAATTTTTTAAAACAATTAGACTTATACATATACAATTCTCATCCTAAATTCATAGAAAATCAAAGCAGATCAATTATAGAAGCTTTATTAAATGGGGTGCCAGTTCTAGTGCCAAATAAATATAATTTTCCTAATCAAATAGTTCATCAAGAAAATGGTTTCCTATGCGATTCATATGAAGATTTTAAAAAATATACAAAATTGCTAGAAAACAATAGTTTGTTAAGAAAAGAAATGGGTATTAAAGCTCATGCTCTTACTAAAAGTAAATGGTGCGATAAAAATAAAAATCTAAATGATTGGGATAATATTTTTCGAACAATATAATATATTATGAAAATATGTTATTGGTCTATAGCTTGGGGAGAATACTCTTATATACTTCAATCCTTACTAAAATCTTACAATGACATTGGTTTAAAAAATGATTTTCATGTATATTCGGATAAAAAATTAAAATACTGCATAAACCACGCTTTAAACCCATCTATACCATTAGATAAGCTACAATTTTTTAAATTCAATTATTTGAAAAAAGAATTATCAAAATTAAATTATGATGTATTTGTATTTATTGATGCAGATCATTTTTTTGTGAGAAAACCTGAAATTAAAATAGAAGATATTCTTGGTGAAGATGAATGGCATTCTTTCTTGGAAAGCCCTATCAATAATTATAAAACTCAAAGGAAAGATTGGTGGGGAATTCCTAACTATAATTTAGTAAACTATTTTAAAGAAATGGGAGTTAAGCAAGAAGAAATTAGAAATACTAATGGTGGGTTTTGGATATGTAAAAAGAATTTTATTAATTCAGCTTGTGAATTAGCTTTCAATTGTCATGAACATTTAAAGTCTAAATTTTTTACTGTTCCAGAAGAAGTTTCCGTAGCTTATATTTCTCATATTGCTAGTAAAAATATTGAAAAAAGATATGCGGAAAATTATTTAAATTATTGGGCTTCAGATTGGACAAGTAATTTTGGAAATATTTTACCAGAAAATAGACCTTGGGTTTGGACTTCCTATATGACCAATGAAAATTTTAAAGTAAATCCATCTTTGATTCATGCCATGAGAAGTAAGAATGCTTTAATTGAATTAGGCAAAAACATCTTGACTAAAGTTTAAATATAGAATATGATCGACTAATGCTTAATTTTAGAGAAGCTATAGGCTACGATGATATATCCTTGCTTCCAAATTTTTCGGATATTTCTTCTAGAAAAGAAGTTTGTACAATAACAAAAATATCTAAATCAAAATATATAGATTACCCAATAATCTTATCCCCAATGGATACAATTTCTTCTGTCAAGTCTTGTATCAAAATAAATAGATTAGGTGGAGCTGGAGTGTTACATAGATTTATGCCTATAGAAGACCAAGCTTATAAATCAAGAAAAATAAAAGATGAAAGTAATTTCTGCATAAATGCAATAGGCTTAAAGGATTCAGAAGAAAGAATTAGGCGATTAGCAAAATATACAGATATATTCTTTTTAGATACTGCTAACGGATTATCTTCTAATGTAGAAAATTTTTTAATTAATTACAAACAATCGAATTACACACAAGATATAATAGTAGGTAACACTTTAACTAAAGGTAGCGTATATAAATTAGCTAATTTAAAAGCCGATGGATTTAGACATCTAATTGGGCCAGGTAGTATGTGCTTAACTCAAATGAAAACTGGAATTGGATGTCCTAGCGTAACAGGTTTATCTTATGCTTGGAAAGCGGTTAGAAATTGGCAATTATCTCAATTAGATTATTTTGCTCAAGAAAAACCTAAAGACGAGAATAGACCAAGCATATTAGCAGACGGAGGGATAAGATTCCCCAAAGATTTAGTTAAAGCAATAGCAAGTGGAGCAGATGCAGTTATATGTGGAAGAATATTTGCTGGTTTAGCAGATATCGCAGATGAAGAAGATATAATTGAAAAAGACGGTAAAAGATATGTCAAATACAGAGGCATGGCAAGCCAAGATGTCGTAGAAGACTATGAGCTACATGATGGTACAAAAAAGAATTTATTTGTAGAAGGAGACAATACTTTAATACCAATCATAGAAGACAAAAAAATTGAAGACGTTGTTTATGATTTTGCGAATGGCTTAAGAAGTGCGATGAGCTACTTAGGTTTTAAATCAATAGATGAAATGAGAGGTGGGATCTGGGAAGGGACAATAAAAGTTGTAAGAACAACAGCCAATAATCTATATGAAGGATTTTCTCATGGAAAATAAATATTTAATAATTTCAGATATTCATCTTGGAAATAAAAACTCAAAAACAGATATTTTACTTAAAGTTTTAAAAAAATATAAAGCAAAGAATATAATCATTGCTGGAGATCTTTTCGATCATCACAATTTAAAACGTCTTAAAAAAAGTCATTGGAAAGTTTTATCTAAATTAAGAAAACTAAGCAAAAAATCTAAAATAGTTTATCTTATAGGCAATCATTGTTTTCTTGATTCAGAGTTTATGAGTATTCTACTTGGGTTTGATTGCAGGGATGAGCTGATCATAGAGCTAAACAAACAAAAAATTCTTATTGTTCACGGCGATATATTTGATATATATTTTACTAAATATCGCTGGATTAGCGATATTATAATTAAATTATATTATATAGCTAGAAAGACTATGCTTGGAGAGATATTCTTTGATGCGTTTAAGCATCATACAACTAATTTTATAGAAAAAAGCGGAAAAATCAAACACAACGCTTTAAAATATATAAATGAAAATTCATATGATAAAGTAATATATGGCCATAGTCATCTTCCAGAACAAGACGAAAAATGTATAAACACAGGAAGTTTTTGTGAAGATAAATGCTCTTTCGTGCTTATTGATAGTCATAGTAATATTCATGTTAAATATTGTTGACTTTTTCAAAAAAAGATGGTAATATTTCTAAATGAAAGAAAAAAATAATCAAAAATTAAACGTTCTTAAAAGAATTCTCGGAAAGAAAATGGTTATTCTTAATAACAAAGATTATTATTATGGAGTTATTCAATCCGTAATTGATGCTTTTAATGTTAAGGTTAAAACTCCTAAAGGAGACATAGAAAATGTATCAATTTTTGATATAAGATCCATCTCAAACGAATATGAATGAAAAAATTATAGAAGTTGAAGCTCAAGAAATGAGTAATGGAGACATAGATTTTGCTAGCATAAATCCTTATGTAAGAGGATACGAAAGAGCCCCAATGCATAGAATAGCTCCTAAAATGGGAAGAAATGATTTTTGTCCAACCGAAAACAAAAAATTTAAAAATTGTTGCGGAAAAGATGGGAAAAATTTCTGTTATAAAATGTTATCCCGATTTTTAGAGAAAGCATCAAGCTCTTCTTCCGATGAATCGAATTAATTATATAGATATTATTTTTGGCTTGCAATGGGGCGACGAAGGGAAAGGTAAGATTAGCAATGCCATATCCAAAGACTATGATATGGTTTGCAGATGGAATGGTGGTCCAAATGCTGGGCATACAGTATATATAAATGAAAAAAAACACAAAACTCATATTATCCCTTGTGGAATATTTCAAAATAAATTAAGCGTAATTGGTCCAAATTGTGTCGTAAATGTAGATAAATTTTATGAAGAAATTGAATACTTAAAAAAAGAAGGCTTTGACACATCATTAATTAAAGTGAGTGCCAAAGCTCACATTATTACAGAAAGACATCTGATGTATGATAGACTTCATCTAAAAGAAATACTTGGAACTACTGGTCAAGGAATTGCTCCAGCTTATTCTGACAAAATGTTAAGGGTTGGTAAATTAGCAAAAGACTATATTGAGAAACAATATATTTGGGATGGGGAATTATATGGAAAAGTTTTATGCGAAGGAGCGCAAAGTTTTTGGTTAGACATTAATTATGGAAATTATCCATATGTTACAAGCAGTGAGACTTTACCTTATAGCGCATGCTCTTTGGGTTTTAGTCCCAAAAAAATAAGAGATATAATTGGAGTAGCAAAAATTTATGATACAAAAAGTGGAGTAGACCCTCTATTTCCAAACTCGTTATGGGAAGATAAGGATTTAGAAAAAATTGTAAACTTAGGGTCTGAATACGGGTCTACAACTGGTAGAAAAAGACTAGTAAATTGGTTAAGATTAAATCATTTAATTAAATCTATAAAAATATCTGGAGCAAATAGAGTTATAATAAACAAATGCGATATCCTAGAAAAAGTTGAAAAATTTAAAATAATTTTAGACAATGACCAAGAAGGACCCAATTCTATAGAATTTACTTCTTTTAGTTTAATGAAAGATTTTATTAAAAATTATATTCATCAGAATACAGAAGAATTGGTACAAATAATATTTTCTGGAGATAAATCTAAAATATGAGTTGTCCATTTTTAAATGTTAATTCTGAAAAAGAAAACGCTTCAACTCCTAAAAGAATTTTAGAAGAAAAAAATATAGAATTATATTTATTACAAAAATACGATAAAAGTTTACTACCAAAAAAACCAGAGCTATATAAAGATTGGTGGGAGAAAGATTCAAAGACCACTAATCATGCCAAATTTTGTTTGCCTTTAGTTATGGCAAATGGATTAGGTTACGATATATTGTCGCCAGCTACTTTCATGGTATTTTGGGATGGTGACGAAAACAAAAATGCAGAAGTTAAAATTTTAGATAAATCAAGCCATACATCAATAGACAATCATTCATCTTTTGGTAGTTTTACTGTTCAGGCGAGCTTCATACCAAAAACACAAGAAGGTTGTTTTACTTTTATAAAAGGAATTCCAAACATAAGGAGACCGTTTTCTGTTATGGAAGGTTTAATTGAAACATGGTGGAATCCTGCACATTTTGGTATAGTTTGCTTATGTAATCATGCTGGACATTTTACTATTGAAAAAGGCGAACCTATAGCCAGAATGATTTTTATGACAGACGAATATATAAAAACTAATTTATCTATTAAAGATAATGAGTATGACATAGAACATAGAAAAGAATTCAAAGAAAAGAGAAACAATCAAAAAGGTCATGTTTTAGATTATTTTAAAGGTTTATTTCCAAATGGAGACAAAACAACCCATCATATAAAACCATCAGATTATAAATGAAAAAATTAGAATTAAGTGAAAATATTCCAGACTTAGTAGACCTCCCTAAAAGTATTATGGCTGCTCTAACTATTAGCGATCAATATAAAAAAGCAGCAAAAGAACTTCTCGTAAATTTAAATGGCAAAAAATTCAGAGACTGGTTTATTGATCATGCATATTTTTGTTTGCCCCTTACAATGGCAAATCAGCATGGATTTATTCTTCTAGCGGCTTATGATTTTAGTGTTATATGGAATGGAAAAGAAGGACAACACGATGTAAAGGTTTTTCACGAAACTAAAGATAATAGTATTCAAAGAATATCTCCTCATTTTGGAATGGGTACTTTTACTGTTGAAACTCCTTGGATAATTAGGACTCCAAAAGGGGTTAATACTTTGGTAATTAATCCTCCCAATTATTATATAGATGGAATTATTCATATGTCTGCTTGCGTTGAAACAGATAATTTAAGAAGAAATTTTGCATTTAATCTCAAAATAACTAGACCGCATACATTAATAAACATTAAAAAAGGTACACCCATTGGCTATATGCTTCCTTATCCAAGATTTTTTATTGATGATTATCAAATTAAAATTGATGAAGATGCTGTAAGCAAAGAGATTTTAGAAAACGAAAGAAAAACTAGTGATTTATTTGGTGTCGAAAGAACTAAAATAGATCAAGTCTATAACAAAAGAGGTAATGGAAGAAGATATTCAGACGGAATAGATATATATAATAATAAATTTAAAGATCATCAAAAGAATTTAAAATGCCCATTTGGGTTTGGAAAGAAAGATTAACTTGGACCTGCTCGGAGTCGAACCGAGGTCTTTTAAAAATTCAAATTAAAATACTACAAGTTTAGCTCTTTTTATTTTTAGCTTTGTATAGATAAAGAACAAACATACTCAGCGAGTTTATTTTTAATACTTAATGCTAATAGAATAAAAAAACTATTAATAATAAGACATCTAATTACGCAATATCCCAATAGATGTATCAAGGGTATCACGCTGTAACTTAAGCTACAGAAGCGGTCATCTCGACAAGAGAAACTCTTGCTGAAATATGACCTTTATATTTTGCTGTTTTGGCAGTTAATATAATTGAAACTTTTTAAGGAGTCCGCGTTTCAACCTCCACTTGCATTTTAATTTCAATCTATAAAATCGAAACCAAATTCAGGCCCAATATTAAAGAACTAATATAATAATACACTATACTTTGAATATATTCAAGTTTTATTGTATAATAATATATGAGTACAAATCATAATGAAATTAATTCTAATACTTGGGAGGATAATATCGATAAAGCTTTTAAACTTTTAGATCAAATGCTTGAAAAGAAGCAAATAGATGATTCAAAGTCTAAAAAAGATGGAGAAACTGGAGACTCTTGGGATTTACATCATCTTAAATTATTAAAACAATTAATTCAAAACGCAATTAATAATTGCAAAGAATATTAATCTATATGTTTAAAGCTAAAAAGATGAAATATTATGGAGTTTATTCAAAAAATGATAATTTTCTTCATGGAGTTTTTCCAATCACAAAAGATGGTTTCAAATTAGCTCAAGCTTATATATCTAAAATAGCCCCCAAAAACAAGAAAAATTATTATATAGAAAAAAAATAGGTGTAATAATTATGTATGCCTGTCCCTAAGCACTCTATAGAAATAGATTTTTCACAAGAAATCAAAAATTTGAATCAAGCTTCTTGCAAGAAGCCAGGCTGCGGATCAGTAGAAAATGTTGAAAGTAAAAAAATTGAAGATATTTTAACTCAACCTAAAGAAGCCAAAGCAGAAGAAAATAATGGAGAAGTCATTCAAACAACCCTTATGCAAATGCAACATCAATACAAGATTTTACATTGGCAAACAACTTCATTTTCCCAACACAAAGCTTTTGACGAAATTGTTAGTAGTTTATCTGAACATATAGATGAATTTATTGAAACTTATATGGGTAAATATGGCAGAGTAATTGCAGCAACTAAATTTAACTTTAGTTTAAGTAACTATAAAGATACAGATTATACTGCTTTAACTAATAATTATATTTCATTTTTAATTGGATTAAACGATAAATTAGATAAAGCTCAAGATTCAGATTTATTAAATATTAGAGATGAAATTCTTGGCTCTTTGAATCAATTAAAATACCTTTTGAGTTTATCGTAAAGTTATCAAAAACAGTGTAATTATAAATATTATGGAAATTGATTTTACTAGCAATATTCAAGCAGCAAAAAAAGGTAAAGCACCTTTAAATAAACCTTTTAGATTACCTTCTGGGAGTAAAAAGAAATTTGGCGTTTATGTTAAGAATGATAAAGGTAATATTGTAAAAGTCACTTTTGGCGATCCAAATATGTCTATCAAAAGAGATAATCCCGAAAGACGAAAATCCTATAGAGCGAGACACGGTTGCGATAATCCTGGTCCAAAATGGAAAGCTAATTATTGGAGTTGCAAAATGTGGAGTGCAAAACCAGTTAGCAAGGTCACAGGATCATGCGGTAAACCAAATTGTGGTTCAGTTCAAAATGAAGAAGTCACTTTAGAAATAGATGTTCAAGCTAAGAATAAAGGTCTTTGGTACAACATTCAACAAAAGAAAAAAAGGATGGGCAAAAATTATCGTCCAGCAAAACCTGGATCTCCTGACCGTCCAACCGAAGAAGCTCTTAAAAAAGCTCAAGGATCAGATTATCTAAACGAAGAATACGAATGGGATGGCGAAACAGAATTTGATCAGAACGAATTAATGAGCGCAGAATTAAATAACGTAGAAGAAGTTGAAACTCCAGAGCAAGAATTACAAGACTATAAAGAAGATTTTTATGAAATGATAGCAGGGTCTATAACTTCTATTCAAGTTCATGCACAAAACATTTTAAATAAATTAAATGATCCAATGGTAAAAGAAAATCTAACAGAACCATTTTTACAACAAATGGCAGCACTTGCAGAAGACTATATGATTACTATTCATAATTATGTGATGTTTAATAAAGAACAAGAAACTGAAGCTAAACGACTTGAAGGTGAAAAAAATATTAAGTAAACTCTGGAATTGGAAAACAAAAACAATATTTGTTGGGGTTGCATTAATCGTATCTTGGGTCGCTTGTTTTAAAATTGGTTTTGAACTTAAAAAATATAATAACATAACTAACCTTCCAAACTCTTGTTTTGTTGATGCTATGATTTATGCTTCTCAATGTAATCTCTTATTAGAAACAAACAATGATATATGGAACAATGTTTATGGTTTTACATTTTATTACAAAGACGACATAGATAATATAATTGGTCATGCAGTTTGTGTTTTTGAGTATAAGAATAACTTATGGATCTATGATCCAAACTGGGGAACATCACCAATATGTCAAATTGGAAATAAAAAA
>Ga0114979_10000068_pt1 | contig 60859 bp, 48 predicted proteins | sample S_140625_EF_Meta_FD_87315 | JGI IMG/M metagenome (GOLD analysis project Ga0114979, IMG submission 87315) | Freshwater microbial communities from Lake Simoncouche, Canada to study carbon cycling - S_140625_EF_MetaG | ecosystem: Environmental > Aquatic > Freshwater > Lake | place: Lake...
AGGAAATCAATGTTCAGCGAGCGTTCGTGGGCCTCATCCAGAATGATGGTGTCGTAGGCGCGGAGGAGCGGGTCGGACTGGACCTCGGCGAGCAGCATGCCGTCGGTCATAAACTTCACCACGGTATCGCGGGCGGTGCGGTCGTCGAAGCGGATCTTGCAGCCCACTGCGCGGCCCCACTCGACATTCAATTCCTCGGCGACGCGGCGGGAGACGGACAAAGCGGCGACGCGACGGGGTTGGGTGCAAGCGATCTGGCCGCGGGTGCCTCCGCCGGCGGCGAGGCACATTTTGGGAATCTGGGTCGTTTTTCCGGAACCGGTTTCTCCGGCGAGGATGATCACCTGGTGCCGCCCGAGTAGGCCGATGATTTCGTCGGCACGGGCGCTGATGGGCAGGTCGGGCGGAAACTCGATGCGGAAGCGCGCGGGCTCAGCGGGCGGGTCGGACTTGGATTGGAAGGGGGGTTCGGCCATCGGGTGGCGGGCTGGGCGCGGAAAAAGGGATACAACAAGCTGCGGTGGGGCGGGTGGCAATCGCATGAAATAAGTTCATGCCTAGGGTCGCTACCCGAGCGTGGCTTGAATCGTGCTAATGGTATGAATCTTTAAAATAGCTTCAACTCTATGCCCCATACCATTCTCGATAGTCGTAAATTACTCGCTTTCGAAACCTTGGCTCGTTTGGGGAGTTTTACGCAGGCGGCCAAGGAATTGAGCCTCACGCAATCTGCCGTCAGCCATGCAATCAAGGCCTTGGAGCGGGATTTAGGGTGTCGCCTATTTGATCGTTTGGGCCGGGCGGTGACGATCACTCCGGCGGGCAGCCAGCTTTTGCAGCGCACTGGGGTGATTTTGGCCGAGATGCAGCACGCGCGGGCGGATTTGGCAGCGTTTGCAGCTTAAGACGTTCGGGACGGGTAGGTGGATTTGATTTATGGTAGCTATAGAAATCCGGGCTTGCCTGAAGGGCGTGGGGCGAATGGTTTTGCCCTCCCTCATCCGCCCGGGTGGTGGAATTGGTAGACACGCAGGTCTCAGAAGCCTGTGCCTAACAGCATCACGGTTCGAGTCCGTGCCCGGGCACCAATTTGCCCGGCTCCGGCGGGCCCGGGGTAGGCTGAGTCAGGTTCGCTGATGGAAATGAGCTAAGTCAGCGCGCTGGTCGGCGTTCGAGGCGCGAGCGAGGCTGCGGCTCGGCGATTTCGGCGGGCTCAGGGCTGACGTAGGTCGCGGGGACGAGGGTGATGCCGCCGGCGGTGGTGAGCGTGCCGTCGGGTTGGGTTTTCACGTCCTCGACTCGGTAGGGAGTGCCGTCGGCGTGTTGCAGGAATTTTAGCCATTCTGGCTCGTGGAATGGCCGGCTACCGCGGCGACCGAAGACGACGGTCTGGCCGCCGGTTTCGTCCACCACGCGGTCGCGGTCGAGGCCGCGGCTGACGGCAACAGCTGGACCGGCGGTGGGGTAGGTGGCGATGAGCTTGGGTTTGGGCTCGGGCGAGAAGCCCATGTAGTTGGGTTGGTTCTCGGGGCTGATGAGCTGCACGACGCGCAGACCGTTCCGGCCGTCGGCGACGAGGCCGAACATGGACGCGTTAACCGACCCGATCTGGATGGCGCGGGTGTCGTTCAGCGCGCCGTCGGCGGTGAAGTGGGAGTGGAGCTTCGGCTGCGCGGGATTTTTGATGTCGACGATGGCGAGGCCCTCGGGGCCGTCGGCGACGTAGAGGTAGGTGCGGGCGGCGTAGAGACCCTCGGCGTGGGCTAGGGGAAGGGTCGCGATGAGCCGGGGCGCGAGCGGTGCGGAGATATCGAAGACTTTGACGCCGTCGGCGTCGGTCACGAAGGCGTGTTGGAACTGGACGGCGAGTTTGCGAGGATCGTGCAGGACTCCGGGCACGGGCGGCGTGGCGAGCTTCGGGTGGAAGGGGTCGGTCACGTCCACCACGGCGAGGCCGGCGGCGCAGACGACGTAGAGATTCGTGCCGGCCATGTAGGCGTGGGTGGCGCCGGCGAGCACGCCGTCGGGGTTGAAGCGGACGACGTCTTTGTCGGTGAAAAAGTTATTGGCGGGATCGCCGTCGAGGAGAGTAGCGGCCAGGACGGACACGAGGCCCTCCTCGCGGTCGGTGATGTAAATGAAGCCGTAATTCAGGCCGATGGGTTGCTCCTCGTTTTCGGGCAGGTGGGAACGCAGCGGATCCAAGGCGAGGGTGGAGGGGGCGACGACGCTGGTGGCGTATCTCGTCTTCACATACAGGCGCTGGCCGATGTGGGAGACTGGGGCGGTGACGATGCGCTCGGAGAAGGCCTTGTTGTCGATGTTGGCGATGTCGAAGACGACGAAGCCGGCCTCGCCGCAGGCGGCGTAAAGGTATTCACCGCGCTGGAGGAGGTCTAGGACCTCGCCCGCGCCGTGGTGGTGATGCGCTTCGGCGAGCACAGAGTTTTTCGCGAGGTGTTCGGCGTGGTTGCGCGGGTAGGCGAGGAGGTGGAGGTGGCTGCCGAGGGCGGCCTGGGGTTCGTCTCGCTCGGTCCAGACGACGGCGTCAAAGCCGCCGCTGGAGGAGGCGACGTAGGCGTGGCGGCCGAAGTAATTGACCGTTCCGGTGCCGAAGCCGAGCAGTTGGGTCATCCAGGCGTGGTTGTTGTTGGCAGTGGAAAGGTGGCAGTCAGTGCAGCCCTTGGTGGTGCCGACGGACGATGTGGTGTGGGGGAAGTGGGGATTGAAGGCCTGGCCGGAGTAGCCTTCGGCGGAGATGGTCTGCTGTTGCGAGTAGACCCACTCGCGGTTGGCGTTTTGGGAGCTGACGATGACGGCGGAGGAGGAGCGCAAGACGGCGAGGCGGTTGTTCTTATAGGTCGCGTCTTTGCCGAGCATAAACACATCGTCGCGCACGACTTGTGGGTTGTAGGTGGTGTAGAAGCGGGTGGTGGCGCCCTCGAACTTGTTGCCCGGGATCTTTTGGTTGGCCTTGAGCGGAAGGTGGCAGCCGAAGCAAGACGTGGCCCAGGAGGTATGGCACACTTGGCAAGAGATGTTGGCGTCGGCGTGGGCGAGGTCGTGTGGCGCATTTGGCACCGAGCCGGAAGAGGGGGACGAGGAGACGGAAGCAGAAGGCACGCTGCCCCAAGTCTGGCCGTCGCGGCGGAGCGTTTTGGCGTAGGCGGACTTTGGGTTGTAGTGGGCGGAGGTGGGATCGACGGTGTCGATGGTCTGCGGGACTTCCCAGACGAGATCTTTGGCCATCATGGACTGCTGGTAGAGTTTGCGCCCCTCCCAGCGGAAACGAGGGCCGAAGGGCGTGGTGCCGGCGGCGAGGTCGTTGGGCAGGATCTGGCCGTTTTCGACCCGGCCGCCGGTGCCAGAGGTCTTGAGCGTGGGGCGTCTGGCTATGGTGCCGTGGCAATCGATGCACTCGATGGCAGTGATGGCGCGGGGTTCGGCGGAGAGCAGGCCATTGCCGTGGACGTCGGTGGTGAAATGGCAATCCACGCACTGCATGCCGCGGGCGAGGTGGACGTCCTTCAGGTGGACGGCCTTCTTGAACTTCTCCGAATCGGAGGAGGGGATGATCTGGTCGTCGAGGGTGAGGAGGTTGCCTTCCTTGTCCTTTTTAAAGACGGCGCGGAAAATCCATCCGTGGCCGTGGTAGTCGGCGAACTGGGTTTCCTTCAGCTTGGGGTTCAACTCGGCGACTTTTTCGAGGAAGGCGGGGTCTTTCCATAAGCCGCGAGCGGCGGCGGCCTCGGGGGTGCTGGAGGCGAGTGCGACCTGCTCGGCGTCGGAGGGGTCGTGCTGCTCCTTCGGATACATGAACTCGCCGTCGGACTCCTGGTCCCACCAAGTGTAGCCGAGGAAGGGGTTCACGAAAAGGTTACCCTGGTGCATGTGACAGTTCATGCACTGGGAAGACGGGATGGAGCGGGTGAACTGATGTTTGATGGGGTGGCCCTTCTCCTTCTTGGAGATCATGGGGTCGGCGGAGAAGGCCAGGCCCTGGTGGCCGTATTTAGCCCAAGGGCCGGAGTTGATGGGCGAGCGGTCGTTGGCGTAGACGACGTGGCAGGCGGTGCAGCCGGAGGAGCGGTAGTCGCCGGGGTGGTTGTTGCTGCCCATGAAATCGAGCATCGGGTCGTGCAGGCGGGTTTTCTGCAGGTTGAGGTAGACCGGGTCGGTGCGGTTGTTGGTGCCAAGGCCGCGTTCCGACAAGCGCCGGGCGGGGCGGCCGGGGGGCTCGAAGGCGTTCGGGTTGCCCAGTTCGGTTTGTTTTTCTCCGCCGCGCTCGAAAATGCGGAGAATGTTTGAGGGCTGGCCGAGAGCGAAGCGGGGAAGGGGCTCGATGAACGGGAGGATGGCGTGGATGCGGGTCAGCGCGTCGGTCACGGGGATGGGGGACTCGAGGCGAAGCGGCACGCCGTCGGCGCCGTAGGCCTGACCGTAACGGGAATTTTTCTCGGGGGTGGCGCCGTTGTTGTAAAGGGCGGCGCCCCAGAGCATGGCGCCATGGCGCATGATGGAGTGGCCGACCTGGGTATTGATCTCAGCGTGGCAGGGGCCGCAGGCCTTCTCGGAGACGCGGAGGTCGCCGGGGTTCACGAACTGGATGAACTCGGGGGACTCGTGGTTGAGGAGGACGGAGGCGTCAGCGGGGTTGGCGGAGGAGGGCCATTGTTCGGGGTGGCGGGGGGCGACATGGGCTTTGCGCATGGTCAGGCCGGGGGTAGGGTCGCCGCCGTGGCAATCGACGCAGCCGAGCACTACGTGAGGTGAGGCGTGCATGTCCTCAATGCCGGTGTGGCACTCGACGCAGCCGGCGGACTTGCGATCGGCGGCGGCGCGGGACTGGTCAATCAGCGACGGGGAGGGGCGCTCCGGCGCAGGATTGGGGGTTTGGGTGGTGGCGGGGGCGGCCGTGGCGGGGCCGGTGATACCGGCGGCACGGGGTGCGATGGCGGGGGCAGCGCGCTCGGTGGGGCCGGCAAAGAGGAGCAGAGACGCGACGGCGAGACTCCAAGCGACGGCGGCGGGAAGGACGAGGCGGCGGAGACGGAAATTTTTAACCACGGTGAGCACGGGGAAAGGCGGGGGGGAGTCAGTATGTCAGCGTCACGGCGATTAGGGCGCTGTGCAGCTGATCGGCGGGTTCCGGCGAGCGGGAGAGGCCGGGAACAGAGGGCACGGTGTTGCGGTAGATATCCTCGAAGCCGCGTCCTGGCAGGAGCACGGCGTAGCCGGCGGAGACGACGATATTGTCGGTCAGCAGCGGGCGCCATTGGACGCCGAGGGAGAGATCCCAGCCGAGGTCGGTGTAAACCTCGTTGGTGAAAAGGGCGGTCTCGATCGGCTCGGGGCGGGCGAAATCGATGTGGTTGGCGTTCACGAAGGCGCGGAGGCGCGGAGTGACGTCGAGGTCGGCGCCAACGCCGAGGAGGAGGACGCCTGGGTTGACGAAGTTGGCCTGGCCTTGGGTCTTGCTGGTGCGGAGATCGGGGAGGACGGAGAAACGCTGTTTCGCGGCGACGGCAGTGCCGGCGAGGTTAAAGCCCTGGCGAACGTAGTAGCTGAACGGGCCGCCGACGAAGTTGGTATTGTCGACAATGCTATCGAAGCCGGTCGCGCGGCCGTCGGTCGGGTTAGAATCGCCGGTGGCGAAAAGGGCGGAGGTTTTAAAGCGGATCCAATCGCGGTCGTAGCTCAGCTCGAGGGCGGCTAAGGAGGCGGAGACGACGACCTCGCGACCGGCGAGGCCGTTGAACTCGTCGCGCCCGAAGGCGTGGTAGACGGCATGGTTGATGTTTAGCCGGCCGAGATGGCCATCGCCGGACCAGCCGAGGTAGCCGACGTCGACGTCATGAGGTGCGGGCGAGCCGATGGGGGCGGGGCGGACGATGGAGCCGTTAGTGTCGTAATAATCGCCGCCGCCGTGGTCGAAATTCCCGTGAAGGGAGACCTGGGTGGTGTAGCCTTTGGCGAGAAAATCCTGACGGTAAAGGTTGGCGACGACGACAACCTGTTGGCGGGCATCGAAGGTGTTGAGCTCCGAATTGGTGTCCTTCTCGCGCAGGTCGAAGACGGCGAGGTTGTATTGGAGGTGGTTGTTGTCGGCGTTCCCGAGCAACCGGACGCCGAGCTGGGTGTCGTTGAAGATGAAGCCGCGGAAGTCCGAATTGAAGGACTGGAGACCGACCTTCACCGATACGAAGTCGTAGTTGGGCGAGAGGTCGGCGAGGTGATATTCGTAGAAGGCTTCCTGGAAGGCGAGGAAGGCGTCGTTGCGGCGGGTGGGCGCGTCGTTGCCACCGGAGGGCGCGCCGGGGTCGGGGTTGAGCAGGCCGGGGGCGGCGACGGTGGCGCGGTTGTAGTTTGCGACGAGGCGAATTTTGAACGTCTGGCGGGGCGGGACGAATACGGTCTCGCCCTGAAACAGCAGCACGTCGAGGGCGACGTTTTGCACGAATACGCTCGTGTCGTAGGAGCCGAGGAAATCGGACTGGCCGGGGGCGGACGCGCTGACGCCGCTAGGGAGAGGCAGGGCGCGGTCTTCGTAGAGGGTTTCGGTGGAGGCGGTGAGAGCGAGAAACCAGTCTTGGCCGTGGATGGGAAGGTCGCCCTTGAGCAGGCTTTGGCGATACCAGTGCCAGGTTTCGGGCTCGGGGTGTCCGAAGGGTTGTTCGTTCAAGTCGCCGGCGGTGTAGCGACGCCAGGGCGCGAAGGCGGTGTCGCGCCAACGGTCGGGCACGGGTTGGCTGTTGGCGGGGTAACCTTCGCCGCGGGCGGAGAGGGGGTAGGCATCCGTGCCGGGGACGGGCCAACCGTGGCCATGGCCGGCGGGAATGGTGTCGTTGGCGCGGACGTCGGAACGTGGCAGCGGGGACGGTAAGTCGGCGGTGAGCGGGGTGACGTCGGCTGGGTCCGAGGTAAGCGGCGAGGGGGTGAAGACGAACGCCGCGCGCTCAACCAGACCGGTTGGCAACGAGGGCGCGGGCGGCTCGGCCGGGGCGGGCAAGGCGGGGTCTTCGACGAAGAAGGGTGCATCGTCGGCTGAGGGCGCCTCGGTTTGAGTAGCGCCTGGGTCAGGGTTGAAGGCCGGCGCGGCGGGCGTGGTGGCGGGAGCAAAGCGGCGGGCGGGCGAGCCGGGGGCGGGGAGAGGCGGGAGGGGCGCGCCTGGATCGGACGGGGTGGCGGACGGGGCGGCGGGGGGCGGACCGGGGGCGATCGTTTGGTGGGCGCGGGGGGCGTCGGGCGGGATTTCGTCGCCGGCCGGCGCCGGGTGTTCGGCGAGACCGGGCACAGTGGTGGTGAGCGCGGCGAGCAGGCAGGAAAGCGGTCGGAGGGGACGCATAGGCTGGGCGGTCCTCACGGGGCAGCGGCGAGGGCGCGTTGCAGGGCGGCCGGCAGCGGGGCGTCGGCGGTGGGCGGCAGGCCGGCGGGGCGGGGGTTGTGGTAGCCGTGGCAGGCAGTGCAGGCGTCGGTGACACCGCCTTCGGGGCCGTGGCAGGTGGCGCAAGTTTTTTTCGACGGCATCAGGATGTCGGCGGTGGCGACGCTGGTGGGGGCGGCGTGACAGGAAACGCACTCGAGCTGGGTGTGCTTGGCGTGGTCGAAACGGGCGCGGGGCAGCCAGACATCCACTGGGCGGACGGGGGCGATTAAGGGGGCGGCGCCGGAGGGGGCGGCGGTCACGACGTGGCAGAGGTTGCACGAATCGCGGCCGGAGGGGGCGTTGGGGTCGCCGAAAAACACCTCGCGTTCGAGCTGCTCGCCGGAGGGGTGGCGGGTGCGGAGGGCGGTGAGTTTGGCGGAGACGTGATCGCGGAGAGGTTTACCGGCGAGGCCAAGGCGGCGGACGGCGTCGTCGGAATAGGCAGCGGGGAGGGCGCGAAGAAAGGCGCGGGCGTTTTCCGGGGAGCCATGGGGGACGACTAGGGAAGGGGTGTCTGGATCGATGGGCAGGCCGTGGCAGGACTGGCAATGGAGGGCGAACTTCACCGGCTGCATGAGCGCGCCGGTGGGATCGGGCACGTGACAGGAGCGGCAGTCGAGGGCGTGGCCGTCGAGAAGGGGGATGTTCGGACCGATAAGGTGCAGAGCGTGGTTAAAGGCGAGGGGGGTGGGATCGTGGTTGCCGGGTAGATTGACTCTAAATTCGGGATGGTCTCCGGCGAAGGACGCGATCTTTGCGGTCAGGCCCTCGGGCGGGCGTTTGACGGGGAAGGCGACACGACCATCAGCTAGTTTTTTCTCAAAAAGGGCGGGGTCAAGTTTGCGGGCAAGGAGGCTGGCGGCGCTCATTTGCAACGGAGAGCCGTGGCAGGCGGAGCAATGGGCCGAATCGACGGCGAGCAGGTTTTGCGCGCGGCCTTGGTGTTCGAGGTGGCAGACGGAGCAGGAGGTATCGCGGGCGATGCTCGCCTGATGGAACGAATGCGGCGTGTGGCAGGCCTGGCAGGCGGCGTCCATCGCGCCGAAATCCCGCGCCTCGTGGGAGAGCAGGTGCGCCGGGGCGAGGGCGCCGGTAGTGGCGAGCCGGACGCTCGCTGCGGTCCAGTCGGCGGGCGACTGGTGGGCGGCGGCGTGGCATTGCGCGCAGCCCTGGGGATCAGTGACACCGGCGGCGGCGTGGGCGGCGGCGAAATGGGGACCGGAGTGAGAGGTGCTGAGCGGTCCAGGGGAAATGACGCGGTCGCGGGCGGGACCGAACAGCACGAACAGAAGCACGCCGATGGCGGCGGCGACGGTGGCGCTCACCAGCAGGCCGCGGCGGGCGCGGAGAGTGCGCACCGGGACGCAGGGCGGGGTTGACCGGCAGCACGAACCATCCGGTCGGGGCCCCTCGGAGCAAGTGCCGCCCCAATCGGAGGGGCGGGTGCATTTCCACAGGCCCTTGGACTCGCCCGGGGCGGTGGCGAGCACGGGTTTGCAATCGGGGCCGGCGCGGCAGGTGCCGGATGGAGAGGGGCCGAGGCGGCAGGGGCAGCCTTTGCAGGCGTGGCCACAAATCCAGTCCTTCTGCGGGCGCTCGTAGCGGGTGTCGTCGAACTCGGGCTGGGGCTGGCGGCCTTCGGTGCTCATCGGGCGCCTCCGGAATAGGTGTGCACGAGCAGGATGTGCACGAAGGTAAACACAAGGAGCGCGTAGGTCAGGGGTAGGTGGACAAAGAGCCAGCCTTTCAACAGGAGCTGGTTGGCGTGGTGAAAATCCAGCACGTGGCGGGCGCGGACGAGTTCGGCGATTTCTTCGGCTCGGGTCTGTTCGCTAGCGGCGAGGTAGCGGCCGGTCTCGGCGAGGGCGGCGAGGCGGTTGTTCAAGGCGGCGCGGGAGCCGAGCAGGTGGGGAAAGAAGGCCGGGCCGGCGGCGAAGGCGGGCGCGAGTTCACGCACATAGAAATCGGCCAGGGTGGTGGACTTCGCCTCGGGGATGGCGGCGAGGGCGATTTTTTCCGCCTGGAGGCGGAGATCGCGCCGGATGACGGGGATGCGCTCAAAGGGCACTTCGCCGCCGGCGCTAGTCAGGCGGCGGGGGATGGCCCGGGAGAGCCACCAGCCGCCGATGCCGCTCAGGGTGACGGCCAGAAAAAGGCCGGCGAGGGCGAGATTAAAGGGGCCGGCGGGGACGGCAAAACGAAGGTGGAAAACGAACAGAACGCCGGCGAAGAGACCGGCGTAGGCGTGGAACTGTAGCCACACGCGGGAGGAAAGCAGAGGCAGGAAAGGCAGTTTCTTGCGAAGGTTGTAGGCGGTCAGGCCAAGGCAGAGCACGCCGAGGAACCAACCTGTCAGATAGACCAAATGGGGAAAGCCGGCCACGAGCTGAGGATAGTAATGGGCAAGGACGCCGGCTGCGCCTAGGGTGAGCGAGGACAGGACGGCGCGGCGAATCTGGAGCAGGCGGGGCATCGGGGAACTGTGTGCCGGAAGGGCTGGGTTAGCGGCGGGCGAGCCAGGCGGTGAGGGGGGCGAGGGTGTTCAGGTCGAGGCGGTCGAGGGCGTCGTGGGGGCAGGCGCGGACGCAGGCGGGGCCGCCGATCTGATCGAGGCAGAGGTCGCACTTGGTGGCCTTCAGGAGGGGTTTCTGATCCTTGGCGACGAGGGGCTGGCCGTCCTCGTCGCGGGTCTCGACCATGCGGATGGAGCCGTAGGGACAGTTGTTGGCGCAGGCGGTGCAGCCGATACAGGTATCGGGATTGATCACGACCTCGCCGCCGAAGCTGTCGCGGTGGATGGCACCGGTAGGGCAGCCAATCATGCAGATGGGGTCGGCGCAGTGCATGCAGGCCTGAGCGACCATGAGGTGGTCGTGGATGGGGCCGTGGCGGAGGAAGCGGGGGTTGCCGCCATGGGTGGAGGCGCAGGCGCGGACGCAGTCGTCGCAACGCGTGCAACGGTCAAGGTCGATGACCATGGACTCGGTGCCGTTAAAAAGCCGGTTTTGGGTGAGAAACTCCATCAGGGCGGCGTCCGCCGCCGCGGCGGCGGGCCGGGTTTTCGCGGTCAGGGCCCTCATGCGGGTGGCAGGGGCCTCGCCCGGAATTATGATGGGCGGCGGGAGCTGATCGGCGGGCAGGTTAGGCAGCACGTGGCGCTCGATCACGGCGGCGGGGATCGTGAGGACGTGGGTATGGCCGATGACGCGGAGGCTGTGCTGCAGGGTGACCGGGGCGTCGGGGTTTTTCCAGTTGTGGGCGATCTCGTCGAAACCGTAGACGCGGCCGGCGCCGAGGTAGTTCAAGGTGCGGTGACCGGCGCCATGGCGCTGGGTGAGGCGGGCGAAGCCGGAGCGCACCATCACGATGCCGTTCGGGTAGTCGCCCTCGACGGCGATGGTGGTTTCCTTGGCGACGGCGGCGGTGCCGGCCTGGACGAGTTTCTTGTATTCACCGGACCAGTCGTAGTCGCCGAAGGTCTCGAACTGGGTGGCGGCCTCAACGGCTGCGCGGGCGTCGGGGGCGAGGTGGCGGAGGAAGGGAATTTCCTGGAGGTAAGAGGCGAGGGCGCGCTGGCGGTAGATCTTGTCCACGTGGGCGCGCAGGGCGGGATCGTATTTCAGGAGGTCGCGCAGTCCCTGCCAGCGGATTTCCAGCAGTTGGGTGTCGTCCTCTTCGGCGAAGATGGTCGCGGTGCGAGGCATGCGCGAAAGGGCGGCGATCTCGCCGAAGAAATCTCCGGCGTGCATACCCGCGGTCTTGTGTTCTCCGAGGACGCGGGGGACGTCCTGAAGGAACACGGAGCGGCTGGCCTCAGTCTGGCGGCGCCGATGGGCGACGACCTCGTCTTCGCGGGGGTTGGACCAGAGTTGAGCCAAAGAGCGGAGCAGGCCCTTTTTGCTGGGCTCCTTGCGGCCGACCGCGGAGGGCGGGAGGCCGGGCGAAAGCACGACTCGGGCGCAGCCCTTCAGGATGAGGAACGCGGAGGTGCCGTAGTCGCCTTCGCGCACGATGAGTTCGTGGGCCTTAAAGGTGCGGATGGCGGTGTCGTTGCTCAGGATGTCGGGCAGGGTGGCGGAGCGGGGAAAACTTTCCGGATTCATCGCACTGAAAGGGGCGAGGGCGAGCAGGCGGTCTACGGCCTCGGATGGAAAATCGGGGTCGAAGGGGGCGTCCCAGCGGCGGGGGCGGTCGAGGCTGGCGACGGTGGACATACTTGGAGCTGCGAGCGGGGAGTGGAGAGGGGAGCGAGGAGAGGAGACCGGGGAGACCGAAAGGGCGGACGAGGGCTTAGGCGTCGAGGACGAGGGCGCCCTTGGGTTTACAGATGCAGGCAAGGCACGAGCCGGCTTCGACATCGGCACCGTGTTCGCTCAGGTATTCCACCTCGCCTGACTTGATCGCGACGAGGCAAGCGCCGCAATTGCCGGCGCGGCAGCCGGCTTCGATGCGCACGCCACAGGCCTCGGCCAAGTCCAACACGGTCGGGTGCGCGGGGCTCCATTGAGCGGACTGGCCGGACTTGGCGAATTTGACCGATGGGCCGCCGGCGAAGGGCACGGTGGTGAAGCTAGCCTTCATCTCGGGCTTAGCGGCCTTCTTAACCGAGGCGGGGCCGAAGGCTTCGAAATAGACGGCCGCGTCGGGCACGCCCCAGGTGCGGAGGTCGTCGGTGATGCTCTCCATGAACGAGCCGGGGCCGCAGAGGAAAAAGTCGTAGTTCTGGGAAGGCAGGAGTCTCTTCATCAACTCGACGGTGACGCGGCCTTCGTGTTGAAAATCGCGACCGGCGACGTCGTTTTTACCGGGCCGGGAGTAGCAGATCTGCAGTTTCAGGTTCGGGTATTTATCCGCGAGTGCGAGCGTCTCAGCGCGCAGCATGTGGTCTTCACTGCCGCGGGAGCCGAAAAAGAACCACACTTCGCGGTTGGACTTGGCCTCGATCAGGGCATGCGACATGGCGATCATCGGGGTGATGCCGACGCCGCCCGAGATCAGGACGACGGGTTTGTCCTTTTGCAGATCGAGAAAAAAATGTCCGGCGGGGGCCTTCACGTCGAGTATGTCGCCCTCTTTGATGTTGTCGCAGAAAAACGACGAACCTTTGCCCGGAGGATGGTCGGTCTTGGGCGGGGGCGGGCAGCGTTTGATGGTGACGCGGTAGTGGGTGGGGCGGGCGCAGTCGGAAAGCGAGTAGCAGCGGACGATGGGTTTGGCTTGGCCGGGCAGGAGGAGCGGAAAGGTCAGGTATTGGCCGGGTTTGAAGGCGGGGATGGGGCGGCCGTCGTGGGGTGCGAGATGGAAGGAATACGTGTCGGCGCACTCGGGGGTTTTTTTCGCGACGACGAACTTACGAACTCCGTTCCAGCCGGCGCGTTCCTGCTCGATGGATTTGAGCCGCAACCGGGCGGTTTCAATCTCGAGTTCCAGCCTCTGGATTTCGCGCGACTGGGCGTTGCCGGCGTGGACGGCGCCGCGCAGGGAGTGGAAGAGGGTGAGGCCGCCCTGGAGCATCAAGCCGCCGACCAACATGCATCCGAAAAGAAAAGCGAGGCCAGTGGGGGACAGGTCGAACACGGACATGGTGGTTGGGGTGGCGGGATAAAGACGCGAAAGGCGGTCGTTTTAGCGTTTGTCTAGCGGTGAAAATCGCGCGTGGATATTAAAGTGACAACCCTTATGCGCCGTGAGTGGCTAATACTTGGAGTTTACGTTTTCTTTTTCGCGGTAATTTTCACTCCGGTTCAAGCCGAGATGACGCCCGATCAAGCAGAGTTTCTGATGCACAAGGTGTTGGGGACCGCTTCGTGCGCGACGAGCGGCTGCCACGGCGGGGCCGGTCCGCTGCGTGGAGCAGTGGCGACTTTTACGCGCGAGGACCCCCATGGGCGTTCCTACGGCACGCTGGCTACGCCGCGGTCGGCGCGTATGGGGGAGGCGCTGCGGATCGCCGACGTGCGCACGAGCGTAAGTTGCACGGTCTGCCATGCCCCGGCCGCGAGTGTGCCCGAGGGGCTGCGTGGCGACGACCTGTGGGTCGAGGACGGGGTGGGTTGCGCGAGCTGCCACGACAGCGCGGCGAGCTGGTTGCTAACACACACCCGACCAGAGCTGGATCATGCGGCCAAGGTTGCTGCTGGCATGCGGGACCTGCGCTCGCCCTATGCGCGGGCCAACGCTTGTGTGGCCTGCCACCAGGTAATCGATCCGCGCTTCGTAGAGACCGGACGACATCCGCGTTTGATTTTTGAATTGGACGGTCAGCTGGCGGCAGAGCCAGCGCATTGGCGGGAGGTGCACGGCTGGGACGGAGCTAAGGCGTGGCTGGTCGGTCAGGCGGTGGCTTGGCGCGAAGTTAAGGCGGCACGCGCGGACGGACGCGATACTCTGGCGGGCGCGGCGGAACGCGAGTTGGCCTTGGCCTGGTTGGTCGCACGGGCGGGCGGCGGGCGGGCGGATGGACTCGCGGCGGACGCGGTCGCGCGACGGGCGGACACGGCGTGGCCGGCGGGCGAGGGCGAGGCGGTGCTGCGTCGTTTGGCCGGGGCGGGCGAGGATTTCCGCGCGGCTGAGGTATCCCGGCTGGAGCAGGCCTACCGGGCGGAGCGGCTCGTGCTCGGGCTTGACCGGGTGGTGGCGGCGTGGCCGGAGCGGGCGCGGGCGAAGGCGGCGGAGCCGGTGCTGGCGCGTTTGTTCAAGGCCGCCCAGTCGGTGCCGGATTTCGAGCCGGCGGGTTTCGCGGTGCTCCTGGACGAGTTTTCGCGGCTCGTGGGCGGCTCGAATTGAGGTTTAGGGGCCGGAGGTGAGCGGCCGCACCTCGCTCCGAAGCTGGGCGTCGCGGGGGAACTTGGCGTAGGGCAGGCGGACGCCGCCCTCGACAAACGCGTCCGAACGCACGGCGGCGGGCGGCACAAAGGCGGCCCCGGCCGAGGCGGCGATAAGGTCGTCCTGGTCGATGCCGTCGCCGGACACGCCCACCGCGCCGATCATCACGCCGTTGCGAAAGAGCGGGAAGGCGCCGGGAAAGATCGTGACACCGTTCGGCAGGGCGGGGTCGCCGTTCGTCGTGGACGCGGCGCTGACGAGGAGGGGAAGGGACACGTCGAACTGTTCGCCGTCGAGAGGGCCGGGCGGGCGGCGGGCGATACCGGGGGGATAGTGCACCTGGGATAGGAAACCGATGGCGCGGCCGGAGTAGGCACGCGTGGCCGAGGAGTAGTAGACCACGGTGCGGGCCTTTTGGACCGAGACGTCCCACGAGAAGAGGGTGGCGTCGGGGGTGCGAAACGTCCCCAGCACGCTCGGGGCGACACCCGGGGCGGCGGGGTTGTTGACCACGCTGATGAAAACCTGGGCGGGACGGCCCACGGGCAGCCGGATGCCGGCACGGGTCTGGCGGGCGCGGGCGGCGCCGACGGCGAGGATGCCGCGCACCTCGGCGGCGGAAAGGCGGGGCTGGCCGTCGATCAGGCCGGCCATGGGGTCAGTCACGATGGGCGCGCGGATTTCACCGGTCACGCCGCCCAGGGTGTCGGTTGGCCAAACGAAAGGTGGGGGCGGGACGGCGGCGGGGATGACCGGGGCGGCGCCGGCGACGCGGGCGGCGCGGACCGGGGTTTTAACATAGGGCAGGCGGATGCCGTCGATGAAGATTCCCGTGCCGTGGAGGCGGGGATTGGGGGCGTAGCCGATCTGGCCGGCGAGGGCGATGGCCTCGTCCTCGTCGGGGCCGAGCGTGAGGTCGTAGCCATCGTCGGTGGTGAATTCCGCCTCGGTGCCATCGCCGTGCACGCCGACCCCGGCGAAGAGGCGCCCGTTTTTGTAAAGGGGAACGCCGCCCGGGGAGGCGCGCAGGCGGGTGAGCGGAATACGAGCGCCGGAGACGTCGCGGAAATAGTTGATGTCGGAATAAGCCAGGTTGGAGAAGCCGACGCCAACCAGGGGACCGGGAGGGCGGTTGCGGATGCCGGGCGGAAAATTCTCCTGAATGATGAAGCCGGCGGTGCGCGGAGTGAAGGCGTGCTCGTTGGAACTCAGGAAGACGGCGGTGCCGGCCTTGGCGACGGCTATGGCGCGTTCGTTGGCCGGAATTGAGCCGGTTCCGTCCGCGCGCCGCAGCAAGAGCACGCGGCCGTCGCGGTCCACGATGGCGATCACGGCCTTGGGGAAACGCTCCATCGCGCGGTCGGCGGCCTGTTGCTGTATTCGATCGAGGTCGGCGACGGTGTAGGCCGGGGGTAGAGTCGCCGGAGGATAGGCTCGGACCACCCCAGCGCCGAGAGTCGCGGCGACCAGAAAAAGACGGCGAAAGGACGCGAAAAGCGGGGACACGGAGAAAAGGGAAACAGGAAAGACGGGTGGCGTCGCCAAGCGTTCCTTGGTGTGGATTCGCCGCCGGTTTGCGGCAACCTCAAACATCCGTGAAAAAGAGGCTTTTACGTCACAGAAGCGACAAAGACACTTCCGTTATCTGCAAGCACATCACGGTAATTTTTAGCGTGCGCGAAGTGAATTCCTTAGCGCATATTGTGACGTTCAAGCTGCCGGACCCGCGCAATAAAAAAGACGTTGGTTTTACGCGCGCCCGCTACCAAACCTTCCCTCGCCAACACCGCTCCGACACAGCTGGTTACCACTGATGCGGGGGCAGATATCTCGTTATACGCGGGCTAGGTCGGCGACCTCTTCTACTTCGTTATGCCGGGCTTCAGGGCTGAATAACCTGTCATTCAGTCGACTCCGGACACTGCTAAAGAGGACGGATGCTCGATACTGAACTTCATAGCCAGTTCCCGTTTTTCCCCGGCCTTGAGGTCAAGGCACCATGTCAAACGGCCCTCGGCATCTCGGGCGATGCCGGCGCGCGGTGTCTCGGCGGCGGCATCCTCTGGCTTAAGGAAATCACGCTCCGCGGGCGCGAGCAGTTTGACCACGATCTTTTCGTCGCGGGCCACGGGCAGGGCGTCGGTTAAAACGATGCGCTCGCTGCTACGCTTGTTGTTGGTGATGGTGAGGAGGATGTCATAGGTGGTGCGGCGACTGCGCGTGGTGAAGCCGGTGTCCTCGGTGTAGCGGGCAACGATCTTGCGCTTCAGTGCAATGCCCTCATCGGCGCCAAGTTGGAGGGTGAACTTTTCCCCCGGCATGGTGGTGGCCAGACGGGAGGTGGCCACGAAGGTGTCGTCGAGGAACACGTTGAGCGCGCCGCCCAAGAAGGGGAGGTCGCCGGTGTTGGTCACCGCGGCGGCGAGAAAAGCGGTTTCCTGGAGCTTGGGCGTGGCTTGGTAACGCAGGACGGCGGCGAGGTCGGCGCCGCCGAGCGGGACGCGTTGCGGGGTGTTGTCACTCGCGAGGGTAACGGGCGTGGCGATCTTGAAACTAGCGCTGGTGGCGGCGGAGGCGACCTCGGCGGCGGCGAAGGTGGCGTCGACTTCTTGGACGGCGGGCGCGGCGTCGTAGGCTGCGGCGGACATCGAGGCCGGCGCGGCGGCGAGGGCGGACTTGGCGCGCTCCATCTTGCGATCGATGCTGTTCATGCGGTCGGACACTATGCCGTAGGCGATCGGCTGGGATACATCGACATACCACGGGGCGATTTCCGGGGCGGCGCCGCCGAGGCCGGGGCGGGCGGTGGAGAGGGTAAGGGCGATGCCGTTCCAATCCTCGCCAGTGGCGTTGCGGACCAGGCCGAAGGCGTCTAGGCGAACTTGGCGTTTTTCACTGCGCAGGCGGGCGTCGTAGGCGGGCGCCCAGGAGGCGCCGGGCAGGGCGTAGGCGAGGGAGAGCTCGAGTTTGCCGGCGGCGGCGGCGGCGAGCCGGACGGTGACGGTCTTGGTGGCGCGGCGGGCGGGCTGGCGGCCGCGGAGGTCGTTGAGTTGGGCCTCGGCGGCGGCGATTTTGTCGGCGAGGGCGGCGTGCTCGACGTCGAGGCTGCGGGCGGCGGTTTCGATGCGGGCGCGTTGGTCGGCGGAGAATGCGAGGAGCTTGGCGTAGTCCTCGAGGGTGGGGCGGGCGGGCGGAGTGGAGCCGGCGACATGCGCGACGGGGGCGGTGGAGGTTTTTTCGATGTTGGCCAGCAGGATGCGCTGGGCGTCGAGCACGGAGACTTGGTCGGTAAGCGCGCGTTCCGTGCGACGCAGGTCGAGCAGGCGATCCTCGAGCTCCTTGGCGCGGGCGTCGGGCTCGGCGGTGATGAACACGGTGCGGGTGGCGACGTCGAGCAGGGAGGCGGCGACGCTACCGCGGGCAGAGACCTGGACGGATTCGTCTAGAAGCGAGGCGGGCAGTTCGGCGAAGATGAATTCGGCTGTGCCGGCGGGTATCGACAAGCCGGAGGCGGTGCGCGTGACCACGGCGCGGTCGGGATAGACGGTCGCGGCGACGAGGCGCGACTCGGCGGGGACGGGCGCGGCGAGGAGGGCGGGGGCGAAGAGGGCGGCGGCGTGCGCGGCTAAGGCTGCAAGGGCGCGGAGGAGGGGATTCATTGTGAAAGAAGTGGGAAAGCTGCCGGCCGGGAGCGTTCCCGGAAATCTCCGCGCGAGGCAGTGAGTGGACCTGGTTGTTAACCTAGACCTTCACCATAAACAACTCCGGTCGCATCAGGCCGTCGGCGACCTGATTAACGGTGCCGGTCATGCGTATGGCGTAGTCATCCGCGATGCGGATACCGATGCGGCCGCCGGGCATGTGCACGGTCACGTTGGCGTCGACCAGCCCGAGGCGGCGGGCGACGGCGGCGGCGGCACTGGAGCTGCTGCCTGATGCGAGGGTGTAGCCGGCACCGCGTTCCCAAATCTCGATACGGATATTAGCGCGGTCGAGGACTTGTAGGAACTGGACGTTGGTTTTGCGGGGAAAATTCGGGTGGGTCTCTAGGTGCGGTCCGTAGCGATGGGCCAGCTCAGCGGTGATCTCCGTCAGGGGCAGGACGCAGTGAGGGTTACCGATGGTAGCCGAGCAGTAGGTGAAGGTCCGGTCGAGGGCGGTAATGGACTCGTTTAACACCTCTCGCTCGGGGCCGATGTGCGGGATTTTGCTGCTCGTGAAACTCACGCGACCCATTTCCACAGTGATGAGCGCGCCGTTATCCTTGATCTCGGACTCCACCACGCCACCGGGTGTCTCGATGGTGAAGACTGGAGCATCGGCGAGTTTTGCGTCCCAGAGATAACGGGAAAAGATGCGCAGGCCGTTACCGGATTTTTCCGCTTCGGAGCCGTCGGGATTAAAGATGCGCAGGCCGAAGCGGGCTTGGGTGGAAGGCAGTGGGCCCCAGAGGATGCCGTCGGAGCCGACCCCGAAATTACGGTGGCAGATCACGCGGATCTGCTTGACTGAAGGCTCGGTCCAGCTCGGAAAATCGGCTGGGTTCAGGACGATGTAGTCGTTGCCGAGGGCATGGTATTTAAAGAAGCGCATAAAGGGGAGCAAGCAGACGGAAACGGTGGGGGCAGGGAGGGCGCAAGCCTCGGCTTGGAAAGGGACGAGAATGGGCCTCGTGTCGGTGGCGACGGCGATTTACAAGAAATAGCCATGTCCAACGACGCCCTCGCCCAGTTTGATCAGACAGTGCTCGATATGATCGAATACAGCCCGTTGGGGGCGGTGCCGCACACGCCGACGCATCAGGACGCGCTGGGGCGTTTGCGGGCCTCGCACCAAGTCTACCCATCGGCGGATTTTAAGAATGGCTACGTGACGCTGCGCTCACTCTCAACCAAGCATACCTTTTACGCGAGCAAACTGGAGGCCTTTCTAGCCGGTGCGGCGGATGCGACAGAGCTGGAGACGGACGATTCTATTTATGGACGTTATGTGAATTCATTGCCGCCGATTGCGCAGGAACGGGCGGAAGGCCACCGCGCGACAGTCGTTGGCCGCCGTCTGCATCACCGGATCAAGCACGGTGTCGAAGGCGCGGCTGAGCCCATGCACGCGTTGTTCCTGGTGCCGGGTTCAGGGGTGCACGCTGGTCTGCCCGGTAACTACCTTTACGGCTCGATTTTTCAGAAGAGTGCCGACGCGATCACCGGGGGCTGGGCAATCCAAGTGCACGACGTCGAGAACGGCACGGCCAGCTGTGAATTGGCGAATCGAGCTGAGGCCGCGTCTCGGCTTGAGGACGTGCTGGCGAGCGCACCCTTTTTACTGGGTGAACTCGCGGAGCTAGGCTTCCACCTCAACTAAGCCGGGGCAATCAGGCCACGGCGTTACTGGCCTCAGCCGCCGATCGAAGGCGAACCGGGGATTTTTTTATCCAAGCGGGCAAGAAGCTCCTGCGCGATGGCGTTGAAATGGGCGGCGGCGGGGTGTTCCGGTTGGGTCGCCACGAGGGGTGCGCCAGCGTCGCCTGCAGAGCGGATTTCAGCGAAAAGCGGCACCTGACCGAGCAAGGTGGTGCCGAGACTTTCGGCGACTTTTTCGCCTCCACCGACACCGAAAAGTTCGTGGCGCTGACCGGCGGGGTCGGTGAACCAAGCCATGTTCTCAACCACTCCGAGTAGGGGCACATTGACCTTCTGAAACATCAGACCGCCTTTACGTGCCACTTGGGTGGCGGCGGGTTGAGGTGTCGTCACGAGCACGGCGCCATCAAGTGGCAAGGTCTGAACCAGGCTTAACTGGGCGTCGCCAGTGCCGGGGGGCAAATCGACCAGTAGCAGATCGAGGGGACCCCAGTCCACGTTTTGGACGAATTGCTGGATGGTTTTCATGATCATGGGACCGCGCCAGACCACGGGGGTGTTGTCGTCAACAAGGAACCCCATGCTCATCACCTTCACGCCGTGCGCCTCCAGGGGAACCAGACGGGAGTCCTGGCCTTCGCCACGGACGCCGGGGCGTTCGCCGTGAAGGCCGATCATCAGCGGAACGGAAGGGCCATAGATATCGCAATCCATCAGGCCTACGCGCCCCGGACGTCCGAGGGCGGCGAGATGACCGGCCGCAGCGACGGCCAGATTCACCGCGAAAGTAGATTTACCAACACCACCTTTGCCCGAAGCTATGGCGACGGCATAGCGAATGGTTTTGGGGCTGTTGGAATTGCCGCTGAGATTACTCGCACCAGAGGGGGCCTTGGGGGCGGTGACCGCTAGGTCGATTACCGTATCGGTTACTCCAGGGATAGCGCGGAGGCATGCATCCACCTCGCGCTTCAGGTGCAGGGGCACTTTGGGGTCGGAGCTGGTGATGGCCAAGGCCACGCGGGCGGTGCCGTCAAGCAGCGCGGCGGATTTTACCAAGCCGAAAGATACGATGTCTCGGCTGAAGCCGGGGTATTTGACCTGTTTGAGGTGTTCCTTGAGTTCGTCGGGTGTCACGGGATGATTAAAAATGAAGTCGGACTGGATTGGCGTTGAGCGGTCGAGTGGCAGGGTAAATAGAAGAGGCGTCAACGATGCTTCCCCCGCCAACTATGCTTATCCAACTATTTGCCCGGCTCAACGTGTCCTCTTTTTTCTTCGCGGCTCTGCTGGCTTTGGGCGTTTTAGCCCCTAGCCAAGCGAACGCCCAAACCGATCTGGGGGCGCTAGATCTTCGTTACGATCTCAAGAACACGCCCATCCTCGTCCAAGGCTCCACTGCGGAGATGAACAAGCTGGCGAATGATGCCTTTGCCTTGCACGGGGCCTTCCGGCGAACATCCCAGAACCCCACTTTTACGGTTAACTTCGCCCCTGCCGGCTCTGGGGTGCAGGTCACGGTCAACCGGGCCGGCGGCGCTTCTCCGGTGGTTTCGCAAGTGGTGTCGGGGAATTCACCCCGGAATGCATTGTTAAAGGCCGCCGACGTCGCGGTGAAGGCCATGACGGGCAAGCCCGGCTTTTTTGCCTCGCGGTTGGCTTTCATCGGTGAGCGCACCGGCAAGCCCGAGGTTTACGTTAGTGATATTCTGTTAGGCGAAGTCCGTCAGGTCACCAACGACAAGGCTCTCGCCCGCACCCCGCGCTGGTCGCCCGACGGGCAACGACTGATCTACACCAGCTACTTTAAGACAGGGTTTCCCGACCTGTTCGTCATGGACCTAGGCTCGCTCCAGCGAAATACCTTTGTCAGCTTCAAAGGCACCAACAGCGGTGGCCGTTTTAGTGCGGACGGGAAGAACGTAGCCATGGTCCTCTCCGGTGAGGGCAACCCCGAAATCTATGTCGGCAACGCCCAAGGGCGGCAGATCACACGCAAGACGCGCACCACGGCGATCGAGTCCGGACCGTGCTTCTCGCCGGATGGCTCCCAGCTGGTTTTCTGTTCCGATGCGGCCGGCGGTCCCCAGCTTTACGTGATGCCCGCAGCAGGCGGCCAGGCACGCCGTTTACCCACGCGAATCAGCGGTTACTGTGCCGAGCCTGACTGGAGCAAGGCCGACCCGACTCGCATCGCCTTCTCCATGCGCAGCGGCAAGGGTTTTCAAATTGCAGTTTATGATTTGAGCAAAGGTATCGCTGAGCAGGTTTCAAAACAACCGGCTGACGCGGTGGAACCAAGTTGGCTGGCGGACGGACGCCATATCGTTTTCAGCTCTCGCTCGGCAGGCGCCAGCAGCCTCTGGATTCTGGATACGGTCAACAAGAAGGCGACGCAACTAAGCGGCGCCTCTGCCGGTAAAATTTCGCAGGCAAGCGTGCTCGACCCCCGCTAAGGCAGCTAGAGCGATTGAGCCACCCCCAACCTCGGCCCCAATGGCTTTGGTCGGGGGCTGATTAACTTTTAGCTTACCAAGTCTAGACTAGGCGGTGGGCGCAGGCGCGGTGGCTTGGGTTGGATCGGGCTTTTTGTCAGCTTTCACCGGCAAGGCACGGGTGGCGATTTCGCTTTTCACGCGGGCTAGAAAAGCAGCGAACGGCAACACCCCTTCGTCGCCCTTTGCCCGGCTGCGCACGGAGACGGCGGAGGCCTCAGCCTCTTTTTGGCCAACGACGAGCATGTAGGGGATCTTGGCAAGCTCGGCTCGGCGCAGTTTGGCGCCGACCTTATCGGCGTCACCGTCGAGCGCCACGCGCACACCGGCGTCGCGGAGTTGCTCATAAAGCGCGGTCGCGTAATCATTCACCTTTTCTGAAATCGGGGCGATGCGAACCTGCTCGGGGGCGAGCCAGACAGGGAAGTCGCCCGCAAAGTGTTCGATCAGCACGCCGCAGAAACGCTCCATCGACCCGAAGGGCGCGCGGTGGACCATTACAGGGCGGTGTTTGGCGCCGTCCGCGCCGATATAATGTAGGTCAAAACGCACGGGCAGGACGTAGTCAACCTGCACGGTGCCGAGCTGCCATTCGCGGCCGATCACGTCCTTGATCACGAAATCTATTTTGGGGCCGTAGAAAGCGGCCTCGCCGGGTTCCTCGGTGAAGGGCACCCCGAGGGTGGAAGCGGCGTCGCGGCAGGCAGCCTCGGCGATATCCCACTTTGCGGGCTCGCCGGTGAACTTATTGCCATCGGGATCGCGTAGGCCGACACGCACACGATAATCGGCCATGCCGAGGGTGGTAAGAACGGTTTTCACGAGACTGAGACAACCGCGAATCTCGGCAGCGACCTGTTCTTCGGTGCAAAAGAGGTGGGCGTCGTCCTGGGTGAAGCCGCGCACGCGGGTCATGCCGTTGAGCTCGCCGGACTGTTCCCAGCGGTAGACGGTGCCGAACTCGGCGAGCCGCACGGGCAGATCGCGGTAGGAGTGGGGCTGAGAGGCAAAGATCTTGATGTGATGGGGGCAGTTCATCGGCTTCAGGAGAAAGCCGTCGAGCAGGCGAGTGGGGTCCATCACGCGGTCGTCACCGATTACGGTCTTGCCGGCGCGCTCATTAATCCCGGCGGCGAAGCTCGGGGATACGGCTTCGAGCCGGGCGGTCATCTCGGCGCAACCGCAGCCTTCGGCCGCAATCTGGGCGAGCTGGTCGGGCTCGATGAGCGCGGGGAACTGGGCGTCCTTGTAATAGGGGAAATGTCCAGACGTCTTATAAAGCGCGAGTTTGCCGATGTGGGGGGTAAAGACCTGAGAGTAGCCTTGTTTGCGGAGCTCCTCTGAAATGAAATTCTGCAACTCTTGACGGAGGATGGCGCCCTTCGGGGTCCAGAGGATAAGCCCCTGACCGACATCCTCGTCGATGTGGAAGAGCTGGAGATCTTTGCCGAGTTTACGATGGTCGCGAAGCTTGGCTTGCTCCTGGCGTTCGACATACTGGACTAACTCGTCTTTGGAGGCGAAGGCCGTGCCGTAAATACGCTGGAGCTGTTTATTCTTCTCGTCGCCGCGATGGTAGGCGCCGGCGATGGATAGGAGTTTAAAGGCCTTTACTTGCTTGGTGTAGCGGACGTGGGTGCCGGCGCAAAGGTCCATGAATTCGCCATTTTCGTAGAAGGAAATGGCTTCGCCGGCAGGGATGTCGGCGAGGCGCCCGAGCTTATAGCGTTCCTGACCGCGACTACGGATAATGACCTCGGCTTCGTCACGGGATACCTCCTTGCGCCGGAACGGCTGGTTTTCGTCGATGACCTTCTTCATCTCGATCTCGAGGCGGGCGAGGTCCTCGGTAGTGAGTTTATGATCGAGATCGATATCGTAATAAAAGCCGGTCTCGGTGGGCGGTCCGATATCGAGCTTGGCATCGGGGAAGACGCGCAGGACGGCGGTGGCGAGGATGTGCGAGGCGGAGTGACGGATTTCGTCGAGGGGAGACATGGACATGATATTTAGAAAAGAATTTAGAAGTAAGGGGGGAAGTCGGAAGGGTTACCCAGAAGCTGTGAAGCGGAACGGCGTTTTATTTTTTGGCGGGTTCAAGCGAGTAGCCGTCCTTGCGATCAAGCATGGACCAGCCGAGAGCGGCGAGGGCTCCTCGCAGGCGATCTGCCTCGGCCCAGTTTTTGGCGGTCTTGGCAGCCCAGCGTTGCTCGCCGAGGACAGTGACTTCAGGAGGCGTGGGGGTGGCGGTTTTCACGGGCTCGGTAAGGTCGAGGCCGAGTGCGAAAAGGAGGCGATCGAAGGCTGCAGAGGAGACACCGGAGGGTCCGGCGTGTAGAGTGGTAAAAAGGAGGCCGAGGGCGTGGGGAGTATTCAGATCGTCTTGGAGCGCGGCTAGGGCAGGGGCGAAGGGATCGGTGGTGCCGCTAGAGGTGAGGGCGGCGCGGAAGGCGCGGAGTTGAGCGAGGGCTTTATCCGCGGCGTGCAGTGAATCGAGGGTGAAGTTGAGTTGCTTACGCGGGTGACCGGCGAGGAGGGCGTAGCGGAGGGCGGCAGGGGAGTGGCCCATCTCGCGGAGTTGGTCGAGGGTGTAGAGGTTGCCCAGCGACTTGCTCATTTTTTTACCGTCTACAAGAAGGTGTTCGCTGTGATACCAATGGTAGGCAAAAGGCGTGCCGTTACAGCACTGACTCTGGGCAATCTCGTTTTCGTGATGAGGAAAGAGCAGATCCACTCCGCCGGTGTGGAGGTCAATAGTGTCGCCGAGGTGTTTCTTGCTCATGGCGCTACACTCGATGTGCCAACCTGGGCGACCCCGGCCCCAAGGGGAGGGCCAGAAGGTATCACCGTCGTCGGCTTTATAGCCTTTCCAGAGAGCAAAATCAGAGCCGTCTTCCTTCTCGTCGGCGTCGTGGGTCTGGGGTTTGCCAGAGAGGGCGGAGCCGGTGCGGAGTTCACGTTCCTTAACTCGAGACAGGGCTCCGTAACCGGGAAAGGAGGCGACCTTGAAGTAGACTGAACCGTCTTCGGTGCGATAAGCGTGTCCACGTCGTTCGAGAGCGGCAATCATATCGATCTGCTCCGGAATGTGGCCGGTGGCGGTGGGCTCGACGTGGGGCCGCAGGCAATTGAGCGCGGCGCAATCGGCGTGAAACTTGGCGGTCCACTCCTGAGTAACGGTGGCAAGCGGGCGGCCCTCCTCGCGGGCGCGGCGGATGGTTTTGTCGTCTACGTCAGTCAGGTTGCGAACGTGGCGGACATTGTCCGGACCGAATTCCAGTTCCAGTAGACGGCGAAGGAGGTCGTTCACCACGAAGGTGCGAAAATTACCAATATGGGCGGCGGCGTAGACGGTAGGTCCGCAATTGTAGAAACGAAAAACGCCGTCGGGCTGAGCGGGGCGCAGCTCGCGGTAGTCGCGGGAAAGGGAATCAAAAAGACGGATGGGCATTGCAAAAGCGGGGCAGGGAGGGGGAGCAAAGGACAGGGAGCCTGATTTTAAAGGCTGTAGCGCGCTGCGGGCGCGCCACGATCTAGACTAGACGATACCTCGTGAGAGCCTTGTGGACACTCACACGGCGACGCGCGACACCGTAGTTCGCCAGGTGGCGACCTCCCGGACGCAAGCGGTGCGGAAACGTGTGGCGAGGCGAGGCATGGCGTGTTAAGAAGATAGAAATTAACATGTCTACGCCTGCCACCTTCAAGCTTGATTTGCCCGTTCGTCCCCGTCGCCTGCGCCGCACCGCTGCCCGACGCGAGCTCATGCGTGAAACTCAGGTAAGGCCGGCGGACTTGATCGCTCCGCTCTTTGTGGTCGAGGGGGTTGCCGCGCCGCAGGAGATAGCGTCTATGCCGGGGCAATTTAGGCTGAGTCTCCCCGATTTGGTGAAAGAATGTCGCGAACTTTGGTCGCTCGGGGTTCGAGCAGTGACCCTATTCCCCAAGCTCGATCCGGCCATAAAGGATGCCGAGGGAACAGAAGAATTGAATGAAGAAGGGCTGATTCTTCGGGCAGTGCGCGCGATCAAGATGGCTGTCCCGGAGTTGGTCGTAATCACCGATGTGGCGTTGGACCCCTACACCAGCCACGGGCATGATGGCTTGCTCAACCTGGCGGGCGATGATGTGAATAACGACGCGACAGTCGGGAGGTTAGCGGCCATGGCGGTGCGTCAGGCGCGGGCAGGCGTGGACTTCGTGGCTCCGAGCGACATGATGGACGGACGGGTTGGGGCGATTCGCGCAGCCCTGGACGCGGCTGGATTTGTCGAGACGGGCATTTTGGCTTACTCTGTGAAGTTTAACTCCGCCTATTACGGCCCCTTTCGCGAGGCGGTAGGGAGCGCCCAAGCGGCGGGCACCAAGCTCTTAAGCAAGGCGACCTACCAGCTTGATCCGGCCAATCGGCGCGCGGCGCTGGCGGAGGCCGAGTTGGATGAAGCGGAAGGGGCGGACATCTTGATGGTAAAGCCAGCCGGCGCTTATTTAGATATTATTCGTGATGTGCGTGAGCGCTCCGACCGACCGCTTGCGGCTTATCAGGTCTCGGGTGAATACGCTCAGATCCACGCGGCGGCGCGGCTGGGTTGGCTGGATCTGGAGCGGGCAAGGGATGAATCTTTGCTCGCGATTAAACGTGCTGGAGCGGATCTGATTCTTACTTATTTCGCCAAGGACGTAGCGCGGGCTTTGGCCTAAGCGACGCACGTGTGGCGAGCGGTCTAGTTAACTGGTGGGGTGGCGGGGGCAACCGCGAGTCTTAAGTTGCCCGAGATAGAGAGCAAACGGTGAATCTCCACTCCAGCGAGTAGAAACGCGCCCGCACCGTAAGCTTCGGGTTTGTCCAAGGCAATTTGATGGGGGCTATCGCCGATCGGCTGGACGTGGGTGAGCATGCCATCGGGACGAACGTGGGCGGCAAGCGCATCCCAGGCGCGTAGCGCGGCAGGAGCGAAGGTTTCGCGATCAAGCACGCCGTTGTTTATACCCCAAGCGAAGGCATAACAAAATAAGCCAGAACCGCTCGTCTCCGCTTCGGGATAGCGGGCGGGATCGAGCAGGCTACTGCGCCAGAGACCGTCCACTGGTTGATTATCTCGGATGCGGGTAGCGAATTCACGGAAACGCGCGATCAGGCGCGGACGTTCGGGGTGATCGTTCGGTATCAGCGGCAAAAGGCGGGCGTAGCCGGCGAGAACCCAGCCGTTACCACGACTCCAAAAGACTTTCTGACCGTTTTCTTCCCTTTTTTCAAAAAAACGATCGTCCCGATAATATAGTTTTTCGATCGGATCGTAGAGGTAGTCGTCGGTCGCCCGCCATTCGCGGAGCATAAAATCAAGATAGGCCTTTTCGCCAGTCACAGCAGCGAGGCCAGCCCACGTCGCGGGGGCCATAAAAAGGGCATCACACCAAGTCCAGCGGTCGCCTCGGTTTGGTTTAACGTGTTTAAGATCGCCGGCCTTGGGCTCAGCGAGAATTGCGTCGAAGGAGGCGCGCAGCGGAGCGATCATACGGGAGTCGTGGTGACGGGCGTAGAGTTCAAGGTAGGTCTGGCCGATTAGATGGTCGTCTGCGTGGTAGCGGCGGGGACCGAGCGACCAAGCATTCGCTTCGGCCATTTCGAGGAGCGCGCGTTCGTAGTCGGGGTTGGCCGATAGGGTGGCGAGTGCGGAAACCCCGGCAAATCCAGTGGCACGCGTCCAGTGTTGGGCGGGACGCGGATCCGCCCAAGCGAGATGCCAGTTGCAGGCGCGCTCAAGCAGGGCGAGAATCGCCGCAGGCTCACGTAGGGGCGGGCTCAATGCGGCCGCGGGCGAAGCTACACTTGCAACGGAAGCGGCGTCAGTCGAATGAGCGCTCTGGCTCAATAGGCAGGGTAAGATCGTGGCTAAAAATAGGAAGAGGGCAGGGGACTTCATGCGGGTTAGATGGAGACCAGATGATTATGTCAGACGAGTGCTCCTGGACAGGCGCTAGTTCAGACCCGGAAGATGGCGCCGAGTTTTTTGCCTAGCACCAGACTGAGCCCGACGATGCAGATGCCGAGAAAGGTCATGGCCCAGACGCCGAGCGCGCTGGCTAGGAACTGACCGTCTCCGAGTAGCTGGAACAGTTCCAGGATGGCCTTGGTGATTGGGTAAAAGGCTTGCTTCTGGGCGAGAATTAAAGAGTCCGAAACTTCCAGCATGGCGAAGGCAAAGGCAAGCAGCCCACCGGCGATAAGATTCGCTGCGATCAACGGAAGGGTGATCTTGCGCAGAGCACGCAAAGGAGGGCAGCCAAGGTTTTGCGCGGCCTCCTCCAAGGTTTCGCTGGTCTGCTGGAAGCCGGCGACAGCGGATCGCACCACATAAGGTAAGCGACGCACCGAATAGGCGATGATCAGTAGAACCGTGGGATTGGCCACGGGATTTAGGAATGCAAAGAAGCGTCCCTCCTGACTCATGGCGAGGTAGCCGAAGGCGATGACCAGACCGGGCACGGCAAGAGGCAGCATCGCGAGAACATCGAGCAGGCCGCCCCAGGCGAGTTTGGAGCGCACTATTACATAGGCGATGGCGATGCCTAGGGCGATGTCGATAACGGTGCTGGCGGCAGCGAACTTGAGTGAGTTGCCAATGGCATCGACCGTCAGCGGGTGGCCGAGGGCCAAACTGAAATTTTCCAAAGTGAACCCGGATGGTAGCACCGCAGCATACCAATCTGTGGCGAAAGCAGTCAGCACCACGCCGAGATGGGGCAGCACGGCTAACGCGGTGACAACACCGAAGAGCGTGGTGCAGAGCAGGGCAGGCCCGACGCCGAGAGTGCGCGCTCCGCCGGTGGAAGAAGCCTTGGCCATCATCGCATGGCCTTGGCGTCCGAACAGGCCCTTGCCGACGGCATAGAGCGCCGTGGTGGATAGCAGCAGCAGAGTAACAAGCGCGTAGGGGGCGGGATTGCCGCCGATGTCCTTTAATCCGTAAAATATCTGCACGGAAGTGACTCGGGGGTAGTCGAAGATAAGAGGCACGCCCAGTTCGGTAAAGCCAGCAATGAAGACAATGGTGCCGCCGGCGAAAAGACCTGGGCGGATCAGCGGCAGGGTGATGCGGCGGAATCGTCGCAGGCCGGTGCAACCGAGGTTTTGAGCTGCCTCCTCCATGGCGGGGTCAACGTTGGCTAGGGCGGCGGCGCAGTTGAGATAAATAATGGGATAGAGTGATAGGGCATTGACTGCGGCGATACCCCAGAACGGCGCGACCGCGAACCAGTCGAAGGTCCAGCCATCGGGTCGGACACCGAGCTGAATAAGGAGAGCGTTAAGAGCACCGTATTGACCGAAAATTTGCTTGATCCCGATGGCACCTACGAAAGGTGGCAGGATCATTGGGATGAGCACGACCGAGGCGAGGGCGGTCTTGCCGGGAAATATAAAGCGATCGCTGATGAACGCCAGAGGCAGGCCTATCGCGAAGGCGAACACGGTGGTGGCGAGACCGAGCCAGAATGAGTTGAGCAACCCAGTGCGATAGAGAGGATCGGATAATAGGGCTGAAAGGGTGCTTAGGGTGAAGTGACCGTCAGCGTCCATGAAGCCTCCGCGCAGGATCTGAAAGACAGGCCAAAAAAAGAAAGCTGCGAAAAACAGCAGGGTGAAGACGAAGACAGAGCGGGCGAAAGTCTGCGACATGAAGCTAGAGTGTGCACTTTCGATACACAGTTCCGCCATGAAAAAGTCGCATTTTCTTCGCGCTCGCGCGGATCGAGAGCGAATGTTTTTATCTTACAATGCCGTATTTTATCCAAGCAAACGGACACAACAAAACAACCAATAAACCGAACATCCCTAATGATTGGGCTCAGTTTTTAGACATTACTCCAGCGTTGGTCTGGGTGACCGATACCCAAGGTAATCTGCTTCACGCGAATGCCGCCTGGCGCGAAGCCACAGGGGTGAGGGTGGATGAGGCGGACGTCACAACATTCACCGAACTGGTGCACCCAGACGATCGCAGTCGTATCATTGCCAAAACCACCACCTTCGCAGGTAGCCCGACGACTTTTGAGTTTCGTATGCGCCAAACCGACGGATCGTTCCGCTGGATGCTGGAGCGCATCCAGCCTTGGCGTGATGGCCAAGGTCAGACCCTAGGTTACATCGGCACATCGATTGATATTCAGTCGCAGAAAGAGCATGAGCAAAAACTTGCGCTCATTGCCCTACGCCAGACTTCTTTAACCTACTTTAGCCGGTTCGCCCTAGTGCAAAATACGACTAAAGAACTGGATGAAGAAGCGCTCAGGCTTTTTTGTGAAAATCTAGGGTTAACCGCTGCCTTATTGATTCTCGGCGAGGCGGAAGAAGCACCGCAGGTCGTCGCTAAATTCGGGCTAGCGGTCGATGAGACCACACCGAAACTTGCAATCGTTTCACTGGCTTCTGAATTCGTGCTCGAATACCCTTCCGATGCTTCGGATTTTCCGCTTTCTGCCAGCTGGTTGGTCGAGCAAGGCTGGAATGCAGCAATTGCCATTCCGCTCGATCCTCAAAATCCCAAAGTCGGCTGCCTGATAGGTCTTTGCCGAGAGTCCAAGTCTGAGCCGATTGGTCCGATTCACTACGCCCGAGACCTCGCCGGTATATTAGCTATAGCGCACGAGAGACGGCGGGCCGAAGCCAAACTAAGGGAGAGCGAGCAACGCGCCTTGCAAGTGCAGAAAATGGAGTCGGTAGGTTTGCTGGCCGGTGGCGTCGCCCATGACTTTAACAATCTTCTCACCGCGATTCGTTGTTTCGCCGACCTACTGCGCGATGAGCTGACCGAACCGGCACAGCTTAGTAAAATTGACGACATTCTGCATGCCTCCAGCCGCGCGAGTCACTTGGTCCGGCAACTTCTTTCCTTTAGCCGACAAGAAATCCACCAGTCTGAGAGTCTCGACCTAAATCAGGTCATAGATGAGCTGCGCGGATTTATTCGCTCCCTCTTGAGCGAGCACGTGAGCATCGACGTCGAATTGGCTGACCGGCCAGCATGGTGTATCGCGGATCGCAAGCAGATTGAACAGATTCTGTTTAATCTTTGTCTAAATGCCCGTGATGTTATGACCACGGAAGGTCGGTTGGTCTTAAGTGTCTCCATACACACCACGGAAAGCGGCGGCAAAGTTCGCTTATCTGTTTCAGATTCTGGTCCGGGCATACGACCAGAGGTTCAAAAACGAATTTTTGAACCTTTCTTTACTACCAAGGCACGCGGTCATGGCACCGGGCTGGGTCTAGCAACCAGCTTGGCCATTGCTAAAAACTTTGGTGGCAGTCTAACATTTGAAACCCTAATAGATAAGGGCACAGTTTTCCACTTGGACCTGCCTGAGATTGCCGATCCGCTACTTAATTCAGTGGCTGAGTCCCGGCAAATCTCCTGCTCTGCACCGGTCCGTATCATGCTGGTAGAAGATGATGATCTCGTGCGAGCAGTCACCATCATGCTGGCGCAATCTCAGGGCCACCAAGTGATTAGCTTTTCCGGCAGCAAAGAGGCGTTGGTTTACGTCAGAAACGTCGGACTCGATGAAATCGACCTGCTTATAACCGACATAGTTATGCCTGGTATCAACGGTCGCGTGCTGGCTGAAAATATCCTATCAATTAAACCTGATCTTCCAGTGTTTTACATGTCTGGCTTTGTGGATGATCCCACTACACAAGAAGCGCTTAAGCGGCAGGACGTATGCTTTCTCCCCAAGCCTTTCTCCAGTGAAGAATTCCTGAGTCGGCTCGCGCTAATTTTGAAAGAAAAATACGGCTGAAATTTCGTTTTGAAACCAAGGCCAACCAATTTCAGGGCAACTTGTCGACTGACCCATTGCCCCGATGCATGTAAATTGCATTTAACGGGCGTTCAATTGATCTGCTTTGAAATGGTTTGTTTCATCGCACAATAAATATTATGTCTAATCAATACCCTGCTTCCATGCCTGGTTCGGAGCCTTTGTTTGATTGGCTAAAGAATCGTGCCGTCGGGGTCTTGCTTCACCCCACTGCGCTTCCAAGCGATCAAGGCATAGGCGTGCTCGACGGTCCGGCAGTGCATTTTTTGGACTTTTTAGCAGAGGCGGGAATCTCACACTGGCAGTTTTGTCCGCTCGGACCAACCGGCTACGGAGATTCGCCCTACCAGTGTTTCTCCTCTTTCGCCGGCAACCCCTACCTGATCGACCTCCATGCCTTAGTCGCCGCCGGTCTGCTCGAGAATTCAGACTTGGATGACTTACGCCGTTTGCCAACCGACCGCGTAGACTATGGCTGGCTTTATGTAACGAAGTGGCCAGTGCTGCACCAGGCCTATAAAGCCGCCCGATTACGGAAATTCCGTCACCTACCCTACGGCGATTTTGCCGCCTTTCGCGCCACCCACGCTGACTGGCTCGAGGGCTACGCCCTGTTCCTCGCGCTTAAGGATCTTAACGACGGATTGCCTTGGTGGCTCTGGCCGGCTGAATATCGCTTTCAACAGCGAATCAAGACTCGCGACCTGCCTGCCTCGGTCCTGCAACGAGCGGAGGCGCATGCCTTTTTCCAATACCTGTTCTTTGGTCAATGGTCTCTAGTCCGGTCTTCCGCCGCCGAGCGCGGAATTCAATTAATCGGCGATGCCCCAATTTTTGTGGCCCGCGATTCCGCCGATGTGTGGTCGCGACCAGACCTATTCCAAATTGATCAAACAACAGGGCTGCCGCTGGCCGTCGCGGGAGTGCCGCCCGACTACTTCTCCGCTGATGGACAACTGTGGGGCAACCCGCTCTACGATTGGACGGTGCACGCCACCGAAGGCTACGCCTGGTGGTTGCGACGTCTACGCGCTAATTTTGTGCTCTTCGATATAGTGCGTATCGACCATTTCCGAGCCTTCGATACTTACTGGTCTATTCCTGCCGAGGAGAAGACCGCCAAGGCGGGCGTATGGAAACAGGGGCCAGGACTAGATTTTTTCCGCGCTGTCCACGCTTTCCTGCCCGAAGCCCGCCTGATCGCAGAAGACCTTGGAGATCTCTTTGAGAGTGTGCGCACACTTCGTGACGCATGTGGTCTACCAGGCATGACTATCCTGCAATTCGCTTTTGGCGGCGACGCAACCAACCTCTATCTGCCGCACAATCTAACGGCCAATTCAGTCGTGTATCCCGGCACTCACGATAACAACACCACGCTCGGCTGGTATGCTGCAGCTACATCTGCGGAAGCAGACTATGTGCGACGTTACCTCCGGATCGACGGTCGGGAAATTTCGTGGGATTTTATCCGAGCTGCCTATGCCGCAGTCAGTCGGCTCGCCGTGCTACCGCTTCAGGATTTACTCAGCCTGGACGGAAAGGCTCGGTTCAATACTCCCGGCATAGCCGCCGGCAACTGGCAGTGGCGCTACACAACGGCGGAGCTCGCTACGCTCCAGCGCCAATCCGCCCAATACCTACGCGCATTAGGTGAACTTTACGGGCGCAGCTGACTCCTTCAGACTCGGAAGAAATTTGCCAACCTAGGCAGGACTTCTTCTCGCGCGTCATCCAAAACATAGTGACCGGCATCGGCTAAATAATGGGCATCCGATCCAGGCAAGCGCCGTCGCCACTCGGCGTAGAAACCATCATGAAAGCAGAAGTCCCGCCCACCCCAGATTATGAGGACGGGGGTTTCCCTGAACCGAGCGAGGCCAGCTTCGACCTCCTTTAAAGTAGGCCAACTCGGGTGAGCGGAATCCATGGGGATATCTTTGACGAAGGCATCGATCGCCACGCGATTGCCCCAAGAGTCGTAGGGTAGCAGGTAGGCGCGCTTTTCCTCCGGACTGAGACTGCGACGAGCCATAGACATCCAGACTGCCGGACTCGCGAAGCCATTGAGCCCCCGGACGAGCGCGGTGCCGGGAAACTTAGTTTTACAGAGAGCGATGCGCGCCGGGATACTCGATGAAGGAAAAGCCCCAGTATTTAAAATTACGATACGGCCGATTAGTTCAGGATGTTTGGCGGCAAAACCGAAGCCGATCGCGCCGCCCCAGTCGTGAACCACTAAATGCACACGCTTCAGACCGAGGTTAGCCACCAAAGCGGCGATGTCTGCTATCCGGGTTTCTAAGGTATAAGAGTAGTCCTGCGGCTTCTCCGAAAGGCCCATGCCGATGTGGTCTGGGACGATGCAGCGCAAACGCGAGGCGAGCGTTTTTACCAGATCGCGGAAGTAGAAAGACCAAGTGGGGTTGCCGTGTAGCATTAACACCGCCTCGGGGGATCCCACGCCACCCTCGTCGAGGTAACTGAGGCGTGCGCCGCGTGGCGTAGTAAACGAATACGGCGTGAACGGATAAAGTGGCCGAAGCCAGTTTGGTAGGGGCGTCATACGGACAGGTTTACCAGTCTAGCGCTAGCATGAGGGAGTTAAGACCGCTCCCAATACCGAGTAGCGCGACCCGGTCGCCCGGATGCACGGCACCGGCCTCGATCGCAGCGGAGAGCGTGGCTGGCAGCGCCACCGAGCCGGTGTTACCCAACGTTTCGAAGGTCGAGAAGTCTTTCGTCAAATCCAAGCTCAGCGCCTCGTAGAGCTTTCGTCGATGGGTGCTGCCGACTTGGTGGCAGATCGTGCGGTTGAAGGCGGTTCCAAAATCCGCCGTGAACAAGCGCCAGGTTGCGCGCGCCAAGTCGATACCTGCGACCAGTAGGGCTTCGCTATCAGTCTGCATGGCCAGCGCATCCGCACCATGGGTATCACCTTGGCAAAGTTCGCTGTGCTCGGTCGCAGCGCGGGCGACGCCGCCGAGCAAACGATGTGGCCGCACGCCCGCGGGGAGCAACGACTCGTGGCACACCATCGCAGCGACCGCACCGGAGCCGATGGTGAGGTTAGCAAAGTAGGGCTTGATGCCGTTGCGATCGAGCGGCGCGGCGAGCAGTGTGCGCAGGGTTTGTTCAATCAAGGGACCACAATTTTCGCCAGCGCAGACCAAGGCGCAGCGAATCTGGCCGCTTTCGATTAGACCGGCAGCTACGGTCAAGGCGTTGAGCCAGCCTAGACAAGCATTGGAGAGATCAAAAATCTGGGCGGTAGCGGGAAGACCGATTTTTCGGTGGGCGAAACTCGCGGTGGCCGGCTCCAGCATGTCACGACAAACGGCGGCATGAATGAAAAGCTCGACCTGCTCAGCGCGTAGACCTGAGCGCGCGAGTGCGGCGCGCCCAGCGGCAGCGGAGGCATCAGAGGGGCGCGTCCCGACTGGCCAGACGCGACGCTCGCGAATCCCGGTCATCAATTCGAGTCGCCCCTCAGGCAAGCGTAAGCGTTGGTAAAGTGGCGAGAGCCGATTCTCTATCGCAGCGGACGTGAGTATTTCCTCCGGCAGCGCGGTGGCGAGGGACTCGATGCAGGTGTGCGAAAAACGCATCGGCTCAGGACTTGGCCTCCAGCCGCATGGCCAAGCGGATGATGTCTTGGTCAAAGTAATTCGAGCCCAGGCCAGCATCGACCACCAGAGTGGCGGCGTTGATTCCCGAACTGCGTTCGCTCAAAAGAAAGAGCACCGGATCGGCGACCTCCTGAGTTGCAAGATTGCGTTTCCGGAAGGTGAGCTTTTCGGCGTAAAGGTAGCTCTCCAGATAACCTGGGATTCCCGCCGAGGCGCTCGTCTTTAACGGACCAGCTCCGACGACATTGAAACGCACTTCACCGTGGTTACCGAAGGATTTGCCCAGAAAACGAACTGCTGACTCAAGCGCTGCCTTGATCGGTCCCATGTAGCCATAATTGTCCGGTGTAACCAAGAGAGAGGAGATGCCGACGGTCACGACTGAAGCGCGCGGGGCAAATTGATTTTTGAAGGCGTTGGCCAGCTCGACTAGAGAAAATGCGGAAATCGCGGTGGCTTGGAGGAAATCCTCCCGCTTCGTCTCGTGAAAGGGCTTAAAGCCCTCCGCGTAATTGGCGAAGGCGATCGAGTGCACCAGCCCGTGCAGAGGAGTGAGCCCCGCCGCCGCGACCTCGGCAGCCAAGCGATCGGCCGCACCTTTTTCCTCAACGTCGCAGACAAAGACCGGCTTACCCGCCAATAAGGTCTCTAGGGACTTTTTTCTGGCCTCTGACCTCACGGCGTAAATCACCCGGGCGCCCTCTGCCTCGAGCGTTTTGGCTACGTGCCAAGCGACACTCTTTTTATTGGCCACGCCCTGAACGAGAACGGTCTTGCCGGTTAACTGGAGAAAATCAGGCATCGGGTTGGAGGTGGGCCTCACTGTTGGGCTTGCTGAGCGTGCTGCACGACTTGCGCGGGGCCTTCAGGCGTCTTCCATGCCACGGTAAAATCGACGTTCAAAACGCGGGTGCCGTCAGTTTTCTTAACTGCACCACGCATCATGGTAAAACCAGCCACAGTCTCCTGACGCTTTACCTCGATGACGACGGTATCGCCTGGGTAGATCGGGGTGCGAAAACGCACGTCGCTGATCTTAGAGAGTAGAGGCACACCCGCGCCGGGCGCAGCCCCTGCACGTTGCGCCTGAAGCGCCATGAAGAGTGCCCCGGTCTGGAAAACCGCTTCGCAAAGCAACACACCCGGAGTGATGGGCGCACCTGGATAATGACCGGCGTAAAAGCCTTCGTCGGCCCGCCAAGTGCGGCGCGCGGTCAAGCCGTCCTCGGTCTCTGAGATGATCTCGTCCACAAATAAGAACGGTGGACGGTGGGGAATAAGAGCTTGGACGGAGTCTAGGGCGGACATGTGCGAAAGCTCAAAAGACCGTTCAGGAGCGTTCCCTGCAAGGGCGGAAATACGACCTGACCATCTCTCTACCGACCACTCGCGTCGCTATAACTAACGCCGAGCGTCCTGCTCGATGGAGTTTACTAATTCGCCCTTGAAGCTCACCTTAAGATACTCACGTGCTCGCGCTTGGTGGTTAAAAAAATGGTCAGAATAGAGCGGGAAGCCCCCTTTGTAGCGGTGATATTCACCACGAAAAAGCGGCACGCCGTCATAAGCGTCGTAACTGGTGTAGCTCCAGATTTCTGTTTGACCGTCCGCATCCGTGCGTAGCCAGCGTTGATCTGGATAACCCAAGGCGAGTCGCACCATGTCAGCGGTAAACCCGATGCCGATTTTGCCTTCGCGAATCAGCCCTTGTTCAGCGGGGGGCAATCTTTCGAAGAGTTGCGCGTTGCGCTTGATGCGCAGGTCCGGACCGGCGCAGGCCACTAGCAAGCAGAGACAACCGAGGGACAAAGCATAGCCCAGAAAGCGTCGGCCGGTCTGGTAAACCCTTACGTTTTTGACACCATTCATACCAACAGACAATGCAGTGCCTTTCCCCCTCCGCAAGCCACGCCGAGAACACCGTCATCGTGCTCCTGGCCGAGTGCGTGCCGTCGCAGGCAGCGTCGTTTCGATACCGGAGAGCGACTCGGCTCGCTGACGATAGGCACCTTTTTCCGCCGCTTGCACAAAGGCCTCCGTGGCACTTTTGAGTTCTTCCCAGCGGGCGCGAATAGCGCGGGCCTCCGCCTCTGTCACCTGAAGGTCGGCACTGGCCGCTGTAATCGTGCCCAGTAATTCGGCAAAATCCTGCACGATGGCGTTGGTCGCCGGAACGAGTTCCCTTCCGCTGGCCTGCACCGTGGGATTAGAAATGAAAAAACCTCCGGCGCGGGCGCACACCCAGTGGGCAATGCGCGGGTCACTGGTGGATCTCAGCAGTTGGTCGATACGATCGAGAGGGTTGCTGGAGCCGCTGCCAGAAATATCCGTCGGTGGCTCCGCCCATTTATAAATTAGGGACAACGACAGCCCCAAGTCTGCAGCGATCTGCTTGGCGCTGGTGCGTTTGAGAACCTCTTTGAGCAACTCGTGCGATAGCATCTCACTAATTTGTCCAAGCTATAAGCGGGAGGCAAGGCCGAGCGAATTCATGCTAAAGTTACCTCACGCCGCAGCTTTTCGGCGTGCCAAGCTGTGTCACCCCCGACACGGTCCACACTTCCGCATGAACATTCACGAGTATCAGGCCAAGACCTTGTTCGAGAAATACGGGGTGCCCGTCCCCAAGGGTGCAGCCGCCAAGACTGCGGAGGAGTTCGCCACCGCGCTCGCCTCCCTTCCAGAGGGCCCCACTATGGTCAAATCCCAGATCCACGCCGGCGGTCGCGGCAAGGGAACCTTCATTGACGGCTATAAGGGCGGTGTGAAATTCTGTAAAACAAAGGCCGACGCCTTCGAGATCGCCGGCAAAATGTTGGGCAATACCCTGGTGACCATTCAGACTGGCCCTGCCGGACGTAAGGTCCAGACCGTCTACTTCACAGTCGCGAGCGACATCAAAAAGGAATATTATCTCGCCGTTCTCCTCGACCGCGCCTCTTCCCGACCTGTTATTGTCGCCTCGACCGAAGGCGGGGTCGAAATTGAAAAGGTCGCCCACGACACGCCAGAGAAAATAACCAAGGTGCTGATCGACCCCGCCTACGGCGTTGCCGATTTCCAACTTCGCCAACTTATCGCCGCCCTAGAACTCACCGGCAACGAGGCCAAGAACGCCGCCAAACTCATTAAGAATCTCTACACCATGTTCTGGGAAACCGACGCCGCCATGGTCGAGGTCAACCCCCTCATCACCACGCCCACCGGCGACGTCTTGGCCCTCGACGCTAAGGTATCCTTCGATAGTAACGCCCTTTACCGCCACCCCGAGATCGTCGCACTGCGCGACTTGAACGAGGAAGACCCGAAGGAGATAGAGGCTTCCAAATACGACCTCGCCTACATCGCCCTCGACGGAAATATCGCATGCCTCGTCAACGGCGCAGGTCTCGCCATGTCCACTATGGATATCATCAAGCACTACGGCGGCAATCCGGCGAACTTCCTCGACGTCGGCGGGGGCGCCTCGAAGGAAAAAGTGATCGCAGCCTTCAAGATCATCCTTGGTGACGCCAATGTTAAAGGCATCTTCGTTAATATTTTCGGCGGAATCATGGACTGTAACGTGATCGCCGAAGGTATCGTCGAGGCAGTAAAGGAAGTCGGCCTCAAGCTCCCCCTTGTCGTCCGGCTGGAGGGCAACAACGTCGCGAAGGGCAAGGAAACCCTCGCCAATTCCGGTCTCGCCCTTGTCAGCGGCGATACCATGGCCGACGCCGCCCAGAAAATCGTGAAACTCGTGGCATAATCCATCCGAACTCCCCTGAACTTTTAGCTCTAGGATTCTAGCTCCTAACTCCTTTTTGACATGTCCATTCTCATCACGCCGCAGACCAAAATACTCGTCCAAGGCATCACCGGCGCCTTTGGTGCCAAACACGCTCAACTCTCGCTCGATTACGGCACCCAGCTTGTCGCCGGCGTTACCCCAGGCAAAGGCGGCCAGTTCTTTGAGCACGCCGGCCACAAGGTGCCGATCTTCAACTCTGTCCATGAGGCCGCCGCCATCACCGGTGCCACCGTATCAGTCATCTTCGTGCCGCCTCCCTTTGCGGGCGACGCCATCCTTGAATGTGTAGACGCCGGGCTCGACCTCGCCGTTTGCATCACCGAGGGCATTCCGATCAAAGATATGGTCCGCGTAAAACGCGTCATCACCGGCAAGAAGACTCGCCTGATCGGCCCCAACTGCCCCGGCCTTGTCACCCCGGGCACGGGCGATAGGAGCAGTGGCGGCTGCCGCATCGGCATCGCCCCGGGCTATATCCATCGTAAGGGCCACGTCGGCGTCGTGTCCCGCTCTGGCACCCTCACCTACGAGGCCGTCTTTCAGATTACCTCCAAGGGCCTTGGCCAGTCTACCTCCGTTGGAATCGGCGGCGACCCAGTCAATGGCACCAGTCACCTCGACGTGATTAAACTCTTTAACGAAGACCCCGATACCAAGGGCATCATCCTCATTGGCGAAATCGGCGGCAGCGCCGAGGTCGAGGCCGCCCGCTGGATCAAGGCGAACTGCACCAAGCCCGTAGCGGGCTTTATCGCCGGCGCTACCGCCCCCGCCGGTCGTCGCATGGGCCACGCAGGCGCCATCGTCGGCGGAGCCGAGGACACCGCCGCCGCCAAGATCGCCGTCTTTCAAGAGTGCGGAATCGAGGTCGCGGCGACCCCCACCGACATGGCCGACGCCCTCCTCCGCGCCGCCGCCAAAAAAGGCGTCTCCCTCGCGTGAGTCACTCGGACGTATAAAGCATTCTTTCATTACCTGCCCTCGGCGCCCTGCCGAGGGCTATTTTTTTCCCGCCACTACCCTCGCGCCAACCCGCCGCCCGACTTGCCAAGCCGGCCGACCGCGCCCAAGCTTACTTTTGATGACGCATTTCTCCAGCCACCATACCGGTCTTAAAGAGCCCCTCGCCCCTCGCGCAGATGACGATGACGACGAGGACAAGGAGGACGACAAAGCCGACGCTGCCATAAAGAAAAGCTCCGCCCCGCTGGCTGCCCGCATCCAAAACAAGTTCATAGAACAGAGGAAAATTTTTCTCTGGGGCCCCGTCACCGACGAGTCCGCAAAGGACATCACCGAAAAGCTGCTCTACTTGGAAGCCGAAGGCCCCGGTAAAGAAATCTTCTTCTACATCAACACGCCCGGCGGCTCCATCACCGCAGGCATGGCCGTTTACGACACCATGCAGCTCATCAGCTCGCCCATCACCGTAATCGTCACCGGCATGGCCGCCTCGATGGGATCCATCCTGCTTAGCGGCGCGCCCAAGGGGCGCCGTCTGCTCTTCCCCCACTCCCGCGTCCTGATCCACCAGCCCCTCATCAGCGGTCGGTTCAGTGGACCCGCCTCGGATATCAATATCCAAGCTCAAGAGATGGAGAAACTCCGCTCCGAGCTTAATCTTATTCTGGCCCGAGCCTCCGGTCAGCCTCTCGAACGCATCAATCAGGACACCGATCGCGATTTCTACCTCACCGCCACAGAAGCCATCGCCTATGGCCTCGCCGACCGCGTAGTGGATAAACTCTAAGCGGTCGCGCGGCGGGATCGCCACGCCTCCTTTGGCACCGGCTCCCAATGCCGGTGCTTTTTTATGCCCATCGCGGGGCCAAACCGCCATTACTCGGTTTCCTATGCCCCTTACGCCACCATGCTCGCCACCATCCGCCTAAAATCCATGCGTTTCCACGGACGCCACGGCGTCCTCCCGGAAGAAGCCGTGCTTGGCCAGCCCTGGATCCTAGATCTCGATTTGAAAGTAGACATCGCACAGGCCGCTGCGACCGATGATCTAGCCGACACCGTCAATTACGCCGCCGTCTATGAACTCTGCCGAGACATCGTGACAAACGAGCGTTTTTGCCTCGTCGAGAGCCTCGCCAACCGCCTGCTCGCCGCCGTTCTTTCCGCCCATCCCCGCGTGCTTTCGGCCACCCTTACCGTCCACAAACCCCACGCCCCCATCCCTGGCGATCACGCCGGCATTTCCCTTACCACCACGCTGACGAGGCCCTGATCCGGCGCCGACTTAGCCTCCTCTATCGTGCCAGCAAACGCCGACCCCGTCTCCGCCTACATCGCCCTGGGCTCCAATCTAGGTGACCGCCGCGCCCACCTCGAAGCCGCCTTGATCGCCCTCGCCGAGCTGCCCGGCACCCGCCTGCTCGCTACCTCGTTGATTTACGAAACCGCCCCGCTCGGCCCCGCTGGCCAACAGGATTACCTAAACGCCGTCGCCCACCTCGCCACCACTTTAGCGCCGCTCGCCCTACTTGATGCGCTGCTCGTCATCGAGCAGTCCCGCGGCCGCCTCCGCCGCGAACGCTGGGGCGCGCGAACCCTCGACCTCGACCTGCTCCTCCACGGTGCAGCTACCCTGCAAGATACCCGCCTCACCCTACCCCACCCAGCCATGCTTGACCGCGCGTTTGTCTTGGTTCCGCTGCACGACCTCGCACCCGATCTCATTCTCGCCGACCGCACGATCGAGCAACACCTCGCTAGGCTCGACCGTTCCGGTGTTCGCCCCGCTACCAACTGATCGCCGCCACTCCAGCGCATGCGCCCACCGCCACTTGTGGAAACTTTGCCTCCCGGGGCCTGCCCGCTCCCGGTCGAGCTGTTTAAAACCTTCTCCACCAAACCCGGCTGCGTTTTTCTCGATTCAGCCCTTACGTCCGCGACTGCGCGCTATAGCATCCTCGCCTGTGAACCTAGCCTCGTAGTGCGAGGCGACGGCGAGAAGTTGAACCGCCTGCGCACCGAGCTTGCGACTCGCGCTTGTGCCCCTGTCCCCGGCCTGCCCTTCGTAGGCGGCGCCATCGGCTATTTTAGTTATGATTACGGTTCCGTCCTCGAAGGCGTTTCCACCCGATCGCCCTCCGCGCTACCGGCGCTGGCCTTCGGGTTTTACGATGCTGCCGTCCTGCACGACCACATTACCGGTCAGACCCATCTCGTCGCATCCAACCCGTCCGACCTCGACCGCGTGCGCGGTCTGGTCGAGGCTCCAGCTCCGTCTCCCCAGTCCTTTTCCGCGGGAAAACTCGTCGCCGACCTCACACCCGAGGTCTATGCCGACGCCATCGAACGCATCCGTAACTATATAGCCGCTGGCGACGTTTATCAGGTAAACTTCACCCAGCGCTTTTCCGCGTCTTTTACCGGGGCCGCCGCCAGTCTTCACCTTCGCTTGCGAGCGCTAAGTCCAGCACCTCACACCGCATTCCTGGATTTCGGCGACCACCAACTAGTTTCCAGCTCACCGGAACGCCTGCTGCGGGTTGCGGGTCGCACCCTGGAAACCCGCCCGATCAAGGGCACGGTCGCCCGCCTCACCGACCCCATCGCGGACGCCGCCCAGCGCACCCGCCTGCTCGCTAGTGCCAAGGACCACGCTGAGTTGTTAATGATTGTGGATCTGGCCCGCAACGATCTTGGCCGCGTGTGCGTGCCTGGTAGCGTCCATGTAACCGCACGCCACGACCTCGAAACCTACGCTACGGTGCACCACCTCGTCGCCACCGTGCGCGGCGAACTTACCCCTAGTCTAGACCGCTTCGATGCCCTGCGCGCTCTTCATCCCGGCGGCAGCATCACCGGCGCTCCTAAGATCCGCGCCATGCAAATAATCGCCGAACTGGAGCCAGCGCCACGCCAAGTCTACACAGGGTCGCTCGGCTACCTAGGCTACGACGGTGATGCCGACTTAGCCATCGCCATCCGCACCATCACCTGCGCTGAGGGCCGCGCTCATTACCACGTCGGCGGTGGTATCACGTGGGATAGTAATGCCGCCGCCGAATACCAAGAAACCGAGCACAAAGGCAGCGCCATGCGCGCAGCCCTCACCGCACCCTAAACAAACTCCACATTTGCCCACGAACTTCGGTCTTCGAGTTTCGTGCTTCAGATTTTCCCATGTCGATCGCCCCCCAAGTCCTCCTAGACGGCCAGATCCTCCCGGCCGCACAGGCCCGCGTCTCCGCTTTATCCGACGGTTTTCTATTCGGCCATGGCGCGTTCGAGACCGTGCGCACCCATCGCGGCCGCCCCCTGCTTTTCTCCGCCCACCATGCCCGCCTTTCCGCCGCCTGCACTGCGCTCAATCTCGAGGTGCCTGCGTCGGCGCCGGAACTAGCCGACCGCGTTACCCGCCTGCTTGCCAGCGTGCGCTTGCCCGATGCCGCCGTAAAAATCGTCCGCTACCGAGAACTAAACCGCACCGCCGAACTCATCACCGCCCGCACCCTGCCCTACTCTGCCCCCGACTACTTGCGGGGCTTCCGCGTTATGACCCTCCGACAGGGGGAGCGAGACGGCCGCCTGACCGGTCTCAAAACTCTTAACTACCTTGAAAATCGCCTCGCCCGCGAGACCGCCCGCGCCTCCGATTTCGACGAGGCTATTTTCGTCACACCTGCCGGCCGTGTGCTGGAAGGTTCGAGCACGTCGGTTTTCATAGTGAAGGAAGGTCATGCCCACACCCCCCCGCTTTCTTTGGGTGTGCTGCCGGGTGTCGCCCGAGCACGTGTGCTCGCTCTGATCGGCCCAGAACGCGCCCACGAAACCGCCTTCACCCTCGACGAGTTGCTGGCAGCAGATGAGGTCTTTCTCACGAACTCTTTGATGGGCGTCATGCCCGTCTGCACTCTCGACGCGCATAAGTTCCGCGCTCATTCCCCCGAGACCTCAGCTGTGCGCCACCTCTTCGCTACCGCTGCGGAATGAACCCGCCCTCCATGCCCCAGCCTGACTCCACTAACCGTTTTTTAACCCTGCTGCGTGCAGCCCTAACGGACGGCACGCTAGTGAAACTCACCCTCGGTAAACTTCGCCCCTTCGCGCCAGACCTCACGCTGCGCAACGTTTTTGCTCGTCCTGTGATGCTAAAAACCGGCCCGCAGGTCTGCCTCGTTTTCCGTCACGCCACCCGCGATGTGACGAAAAACCTCCCGCCAGCCGAGGCCGCTGTCCTGCTAGCCGGACTGCTCGCCGAATCTTTTCTCGACGCCCACCTGTTCACCCCGCTGCAAACCATCCAGCTCGAGCAAAACGCCGACGCCGCCCGCCCCGCCCGTATCCGCCTAATCACCATTGATGGGGCCCCACCTATCCGCGCATCCGGGCACGACCGCAGCAAACACCGCGTGCTCGATCCTACCGCCCCTTGGTTACGCGCCCTCGGCGTGACCAACGATCGCGGTCAACCCCGCGATGGAATGGCACATAAGTTTCGACAGATCGAAAAGTTCGCCGAACTCCTCCGCGACTTGCTCGCCGAATCCGGTCTCGATACACTGGCCATTCGCGACGCAGCGCCCCTACGCATCGCCGACATGGGTGCTGGCAAGGGTTACCTTACCTTCGCCCTTGCCGCCCTGCTCGGACCCGGCGCTGAAATCACCGGGCTCGAACGCCGCGCCGAGCTTGTAGCCGCGGCAAATCGGCTCGCTAACGATGCTGGTTTTTCCAGCCACCTTCGCTTCATCGAGGGGGACATCCCAGTGGCGCCTTCGCCGGTGAAACCGCTGGACGTATTGATCGCGCTCCACGCGTGTGATACTGCTACCGACGATGCCCTCGCCGCAGGGCTCACCGCGGGCGCCCGCCTTCTCGTCGTCTCTCCCTGCTGCCAGAAAGAACTGCGGCCCCAACTCACCCCACCCGTGGTGCTCGCCGATGCCCTACGACACGGTATTTTTCAGGAACGTCAGTCCGAATTTGTGACCGACGCCCTGCGCGCGCAGTTGCTCGAATGCGTCGGTTTCCGCACCAAGGTCTTCGAGTTCATCTCCACCGAGCACACCGCGAAAAATGTGCTCATAGCCGCCCATCGCGTCCACGCCATCGGCGACCCAAGCTTCGCCGCCCAGCGCACGCGTCTGCTCGACCGCACTCGGGCCTTTGCGGCCTTCTACGGCATACGCGAGCAGCGGCTCGCGCGCCATCTCGGCATCGATCTCACTGCCTAAACCGCCATGCCTGACCTCCCCGCCCTCGACTGGGACGCCCTCGACCGCCTACGTGCCGTTTTCCTCGCACGAGAAGCGGCCGCTTCCGGTCCGTATTGGCAAACCCAGTCCGCCCTCGCCGCCTATGACGCCACCTACGGAGAACGCATCGGCTGGAAATGGGACGCCCTCCTCGCCGAGCTCAGCCTCCGGGCTTGGCGACCACCCGCCGGCACAACGTTAGTGGATTTCGGCTGCGGATCAGGCGTAGCCGGTCGCCGCGTGTTAGATACCTTTGGCGCTGCTCATTTTTCAAGTCTCGCGCTCCTCGATCATAGCCCGGCAGCGGTCACTTTCGCGGCCACCCGAGCCCGTGTAACATTTCCGGGGCTTAAAGTTCAGACCACACCAGAACTAACCGAGCCTTATACCCTCGTGGTTAGCCACGTGCTCAATGAGCTCACCTCAGAGGGCCGTGCCGAGCTACTGGCACTCGCCACCCGCGCCGCCGCTGTGCTCTGGGTGGAGCCAGGCACCCACGCCGACGGTCGCGCCCTTGCCGCCGTGCGCGATGAACTCCGCAGCGCCCACCGAATCGTGGCGCCCTGCACCCACCGCGAAAATTGCCCGCTCTTTGCCGAAACCAACGCCCTCGACTGGTGCCATTTTTTTGCCAGTCCGCCCCAAGGCGTGCAAAACTCTCCCGATTGGGTCCGGTTCGCTCACCGGGCTGGCCTCGACCTCCGCAGCCAAGCCTACTCCTGCCTCGTTCTGGAAAACCAATGCCGCCCCGGCTCTGGGCTCCACGCTGCAACCAGCGCTCGCCTACTTGGGCGCCCCGAGGTATTCAAGCCCTACGCTAGGTTCCTAGCCTGCGACGCGTCTGGCCTACATTGGCTTGAGTTGGCGAAACGAACTAATCCCGCTCTCGTCAAACGCCTCGCCAAAGATCCTCCGCTGCCGCTGTATACCCTCAGCCATGACGGTCGTAAAGTATCCGCCGCCATCCCGCTGATTGATCCGCCTGCATCCGAATCGCCAACCTCCACCGATGATGAGGATTTGTAAACACCAGCTTGACTCCTGCGCGCGACTATCGCGATTCTAACCCTTTAACCAAATCTCACCATGGGCCAACAATACAATAAAGGTATCAAAAAGAAGCGTCGTCTCGCCTACCTGAAGCGCAAGAAAGTGGCTGCTAAACTAGCAGCCGCCTCCGCCAAGAAGCCCGCCAAGGCCAAGAAGTAAGGGGCCATCCTCTTCACTAAAACCGCGGCCCTTTCGAGTGCCGCGGTTTTTCGTTTTCACTACTCGCCGTTCCGCCTCTCCCCTTTTCCTCAATGAGCTCGGTAGTCAAAGTTTCCCTCGTCTCCCTCGGTTGCGCCAAGAATCTCGTCGATAGCGAGATCATGGTTGGTCACCTCCATCAAGCCGGTATGCAAGTGGTCCCCGACCAAGACCAAGCAGACGTCGTTATCGTAAATACCTGCTCGTTCATCGATTCGTCCAAGGAGGAGTCGATCAATCATATCTTGGAGGCCCACGAGGCTCGAGGCATGAAGAAGCGCCGCGCCGGTCAAAAGCTGATTGTCGCCGGCTGCATGTCGCAGCGCTTTTCCAAGGAATTGCCGAAAGAACTGCCAGAAGTAGACGCCTTCATTGGTCTCGACCAGATCACTCGCGTCGGTCCCATCATCGAAGAGCTGACCGGGGTAAAGCGCGCCAAGGGCGAAGCACCTCAGAATTTCATTGAGGGTCGGAGCACCTACATACCCGATTATGACACGCCCCGCTTCCGTCTTACCCCGAAGCATTTCGCTTACATCAAGATAGCCGAGGGCTGCAATCACCCCTGCGCATTCTGCATCATACCCCAGATCCGCGGCCGCCATCGTTCCCGCTCGGTTGAGAGCGTCGTCGCCGAGGCCCGTCAGCTCGTCGCCGAGGGCGTAAAGGAGATCAATCTAATCTCCCAAGATACAACCTACTTTGGCATGGATACTTGGGAACAGAGGCCCAACCCGCGCTCGCCCGTCGATTCTTCCCGCGGCACCGCGCTCACCACCCTGCTCCGGCAACTCAACGCTATCCCGGGCGACTTCTGGATCCGCCTGCTTTATACTCATCCGGCCCACTGGTCCGACGAGTTAATCAAGACCATCGCCGAATGTCCCAAAGTAGCCCGCTACATCGACATTCCGCTCCAGCACATCAGCGACCACATGCTTGGCCGGATGCAACGCGAGACCTCCGGCCAATACATTCGGGACCTAATTGGCCGCATCCGGGCAGGCATTCCTGGTATCGCCGTGCGCACTACGTTCATTGTCGGCTTTCCCGGCGAGACCGAGGACGACGTCGAAGAGTTATGCAGATTTATCCAGGAGACAAAATTCGAGCGCCTTGGCGTGTTCCGCTATTCTCAAGAAGAGGGCACTAAAGCGGCAAAGATGGAGGAGCAACTCGCCACTAAGCTGAAGGACGCCCGCTACCGCCGCACCATGTCACTTCAGCGCGAGATCGCTGCCGAAGTGAGCGAACGTTTCGTCGGCAAAACCCTCCGCGTCCTCGTCGAGGAACCTGGTGTCGCCCGGGGCGAGGCGGATGCGCCTGACATAGATGGTCGCGTCTATGTGCCACGCAACCTCCCTGTCGGCGAGTTCGCCAATGTGCTCATCACCGGCGCCCGTGACTACGACCTGCTGGCTTTGCCCAAGGGTGAGAAGCCCAAGGAATACAAGGTTGCCAAGATGGCGCAATAAACCGGCGCCTTAAAACAGTGTAGGCAATTCTCAAGGTCCAGCGGCGAGAACCCGAGCGGCCTTAAGATCAATTTTTCCCGTTCCGAGCACGGGGATGGATTCCACCTTCTTTACAATACGGGGTATCCAAAGATTAGGCACTCCCGCGGCCGCTAGTTTTTCTCGGATTAGCTCCGCTGTCAGTTCCGCTCGAACGGTGAGCAAGACGAGTGCCTCCCCTTTGTGTGCGTCAGGCACACCGGTAATGAATACGGGGTAGGTTTCCCCCTCCGCAGTTACACTCGCTAAGCAAAGCTCAATCAGCTTTTCCTCGATGGTTCCATGCGGCACCATCTCGCCACCAATTTTAGAAAAACGCGATAGTCTGCCTTCGATCCAGAGGAATCCAGCCTCATCAAATCGGCCAAAATCACCAGTGATGAACCAGCCCTCATGAAAGGCCTGGGCCGAGCGCTCCGAGTCCAGCAAGTAGCCGTTAAAGACGTTGGCGCCACGCATGACGACCAACCCGCTGGCTGTAATCGGCAACGGGGCTAGGGTTACTGGATCCAACAAACGCGCGGCCATGCCAGGCAGCATCCTACCAACAGAGCCGGGGCACTGCCCGCGCTGCGCTTCTCCCGTGCCAGTTGTTACCGGTGGATCAGGCTGGTTTACCGAGACGACAGGCGAAGTCTCCGTTGAGCCATAACCCTGCATGATTTCCAGATGAAATTTCTCCCGTGCCAGTGCCGCTAGATCTTCTGGGAGCTTCTCCGCCCCTGATACAAGCACCTCAAGCGTCCGCAGATCACGCCGTTGTGCCTTGTTTAAAACCGGCCGGACAAAAGTAGGGGCTGCAACCCAGACGGTGCAGGCCTCCTCGCGAATCGCATCCAGGATACGGCGGGATTCCAAGGCGCTCGGCACCGTCACCACCCGGCAACCTCGCAATAGCGGATACCAAATCGTGACGGTGAAGCCAAAACTATGGAAAGGCGGCAGGCAGCCCAGCATCACTGCCGTGTCCGGCAAAATGGCGAGCGATGAAATCTGGCGGCAATTTCCGATTAGGTTCCGATGGGTGAGCACCACCCCCTTGGGTTCCCCCGAGCTACCACTGGTGAACAACAGCCCTGCCTCAGTATCGCCCCCGGTAGACGGCAAGCCGAGCAGGAAAGGCAGGCACTGATTTGGCAGCAACCAGGTAGCGATAAACCAAGGCAGGACGGCCCGTTTACCACCTGCCGCGTCCAAGGTAGCAGAGAAATCCCTAGTGTCCTCGGTCCAAGGGAATTCACGTATTTTTGTCCTCAGCGTGTCAGCCGTGAGAATGGTGTGGATATCGGCGATACGCAGACTGGCCTCAAGAGCCGGACGACTGGTGGTGAAGTTTAGGTTGACCGGAATTTTTCCCGCACAAAGCACCGCAAGGTTGGCGATGGTCGCCGCTCCCCCTGGCGGCAGCACGATGCCGATTCGTTTCTCGCGCACAGTCCGGCGCAGGTGACGCGAGAGCGCAGCCGCCGTCGCCAACAAGCCGGCGGCAGATACTTTCCTGCGAGTGTAGGTGCGATCGATAATCTCAATTCTCCCCGGTCGTTTAGCCAGCGCCCGAATTACTTCGGTGGCCAAATGACGTCGTAACTGGGGATGGGCGGAAAAAGCTTCCGCCCCTAGCTCCAGCAAGGCAGCCCGCACCGTCGCCGTGTCCGCTTGCCGTGAAGGGATGGGCTCACCCCAAACCACCGTCACCGGCGTTGGCATTAAACGTGGGGATTTGAAAACGTAGGCGTTACCGGAGAAGGAAAAAACAGAGCCCCAAAGACCGTCATGGTAAACCGGCACCACGGGCACGCCAGCGAGTCGCGCCATGAGTTCAAAGCCACGCTCTAGCTGCATCACTTGGCCGGTGCGCGAAATTGCGCCTTCGGGAAATACGAGAACGTATTCCCCCCTTCCTAGGCAGTCCACCACGCTACGGGTAGCACCAAGCGCATTGTTACGTGAAACCGGGATCGTGCCGGTGAGGCGGAAAACGAGCCGAAAAAGCCAGTGTGCCGCCATTAGGTTTTCGTGGCCCACAAAGCGTATCGGCCGCGGACAAGCGAGCTGGAGCACAACTACATCAACATAGGACAAGTGATTGGCCAGTAGAAGAGCTCCACCTGCGGGTAACCTAACGACGTGAAGCGAACGAACTCGGTAGAGACAGTGGGCCAACCAACGAAGGGGGGTGGCGATATACCACGGTGCATACTGGGCGCGCATGGAGGAAGAAGAAGTTAGGCAGGGATGCAGCTCGATTCGGCTTCCGATAGTTTGAATTGCCAGCTGCGAAGGTCGCTAGCGAGCGCCGCAAAACCTGGAAAGTCGTGCTCAAGCCGACCTGGGTCGCGAGCATGACGCCGAGCCGCTGCCGTGGCTCCAGCTACAGCTTGGGCAAGGTTAGGCCGTTCAGTGCCATAGACCCGAGCCTTGAGTTCGCGGCGGGTGTAGGGTGCCCGGCCAGTTACCCGGCCCGCGACCCAAGCAGCTTCGCCGACCGTCTCATCGTTACCACAGAGATACCAAGCCTCAGCGGCAGGAACAGCTAAACCGACTGCGCGGAGCATGCGATCTCGGCCGCGCGCAGGTGGGAGATGGCGGGTTGCGCGCCGAAAAACCGCCCGAAGTTGGCAGAGTCGGCAGCGAGGATGGAAATAACCGGGAACCTCGTGGTGGGCACCATGCGGCTCGGTGTCGTCCGCATCAACAAGAACAACTAAGGCGTCAGCATCAGTATTGAAATGTAGATGGCGAGCGACCGCCGGAAGAATCTGAAGCACGGAAGGCCAACCGCGCGCCCGCAGTCCGGGCTGAACCTGAATGAAGGAATGCCCAAGAACAGCTTCAACAAGGATGGCGAGCGCGGCTTCATCCACCAAGGATTCGCCCATTAGGGCCAGGCGCAGACACTTCGCGTTCATGTCGCCTCGGGCACTCCGCCAAGAATACCGGAATACCAGAGGTCTCCAAGCGTGCCTCCGTCGGCCAAGAGTTCGGTCAAATCAGCTCGCTCTGAGAGCCGGGCAAAAGTGGCCGCACGACCATGTTTATCCGCGATCACAATCTCCTCGGGGTGATCTCGAAAAAGATCGAGCAATTGGGGCGAATGCGTGGTGGCGATCACTTGCACCGGCGCGCGCATATGACCGTAGTCAGCGGGGTGAGTCAGGCGGTAAAGCACATCACGGACACCGCGCAGAAGGCGCGGATGGATACCGCGATCAAGCTCCTCCAGGCAGACAATTGCAGGCGGCACGGGATCATGAGCCAAGGCGAGCAAGGCTAGGACGTAGAGCGTGCCTTGCGAAACCTCATCGGCAGGCACCAAGACGGGCGACCCTCCGCCCGTAAGGCGAAGCGCAAAGGTGCTGCGGTTGGTATCAATCACGAGATCGGCATATTCAGGGAAAAGCTGCAGCAATTCTGCGCGCAGTCCGGCAAAGGCTTCGGGCGAAGTCTCGCGCAGTGCCGCGAGGCAGGCGGTCAGATTGCTGCCGTCGGATGCGAGCTCGTGGGAAGCGCCCGCCTGAACTGGACGGACTATTGACCTAGAATCTAGCAAGTAAGCGCGGGCAGTAAGGAGGCGGGCCCGTAATACCGACCAATCATTCAGCTCTCGAGCAACGATGCTGGGCGTCAACTGCAAGAGGTCACAGCTTTCCTCATCACGACAAGTCAGCGTCGCTTCAATTCCATCGTGGGGCGGATTAAACCGGAAAGTGATCTGAGCGGAATCTCTATCACTTTCAGTGGCTGCTTGCGACATCGGTAGTCGCGCAAGCGTGCGGAGGCGCAACACCGCTTGGATTAGGCTAGTTTTGCCTGAACCGTTTGGCCCGATTACGAGGTTAAACGGTGAGAGCTCGATCCGGGCAGAACGGAGCGCCTTGAAATTCCGGAAAGCAACAGAGGCGATCACGTCTTATTTAAGTCCTGAAGCCGAGTTGCAGTCGAGCTCGGTTCGCGCCGAGGGGTCACCAGTGGAAGCGCTCCGACTATGACCCGTGATATTGCGCTGGAGCGCGTGATTAGGCGCCGACACCTTGGACCCATGATGCCAGCTTCCGCCGCTTTACGCACCACCAACCGCTCGCAGGCGATCGCCATGCTAGTTCTGGCAACAGCGTTCTGGGGACTCAGTTTTCCGTTAATTAAAACCCTGATGCTGATACACACTAGAGTCGATTCTACAGCCAGCTCTTGGTTCGTGACTACTTACGTGCTGGTGCCTCGGTTTGCGCTTGGCGCGTTTCTTTTAGCCGTCTGGCAATGGCGAGCCTTGCTTGCAGGTGACATCCGAAGCGGTGAGTGGATACAGGGCGGAGTGATCGGCCTATTTTCGACTGCAGGGATGCTTTTTCAATGTGACGGCATGCAATACACGGCCGCCTCGACGTCGGCATTCTTGACTCAATTCTATGCTATTCTGATCCCGATTTACGTCGCTTGGCGGGCTCGGCGCGGTCCGGAATACTTAGTATGGATTTCTTGTGCGCTGGTGCTCGCCGGCGTGGCCGTGCTAGGCCGCTTCAGCTGGAGCGACTTTCACATGGGCCGTGGCGAGATTGAGACCCTGATTGCTTCGACCTTTTTCATGGGCCAGATACTTTGGCTGGAGCGCCCTGAATTCGCAGGCAACCGCCCTGCCCGCCTCTCGTTGGCTATGTTCACTACTCAGACGGGGATTTACACGTCTCTACTGCTCGGACTAGCCCCCGCTACAGGAATGTCTGCCGCGCTCGCGGCCCCTTGGTCTTCAGGGCCGTGGATAGCCCTTACATTGCTGCTTACCGTGGTGTGCACAGTCGGGGCCTATGGTTTGATGAATGCATGGCAACCAAAGATAAGCGCCACTGAAGCTGGCTTGGTGTATTGTGCTGAGCCGATTTTCGGTTCACTCCTAGCGCTGTTTTTACCGGCACTCTTCTCCGTATGGGCAACCGTTGAGTATCCAAATGAAACCGCTACTTGGACGTTATTAGTCGGCGGAGGACTTATCACGACCGCCAATGTATTGATCCAACTAAAGCCGCCCGCTCGCACCGCTAACACAGAACCACATTCCACTCTAAATTAAAGCTGGGTAAGAAGTTGTTCTGCTGCTAGGCAGGGCTAAATAAAATCGCTAAAGCTCAATATTCAGCGACTTAAGTAACGGAAATCTAGCGAATCCGGATCGACTAAGCTAGATAAGCCAACGTATAGGGTATAAATTACCTAGGCTTCATGCGATAAACCGAAGCCTAGGATCGGAAACGTTATCGAAATAAAAGCTAGTGAAGACTGGGTCTACTCTGCCGATTTGTTAACTTTAGACTCAAGGGGTGCCGCATCGCCTGCACTCGCTTCGGTTGTGGTCGCCGAGTTGTCCTGAGCTACATCCGTGCCGGCAGCTTCCACACCCGCCTGGGCCAACCGAGGATCAACTACAGCAACCGATTCCCTTGGAGTAATCTCAGCCTGTAATGGAGCTTCGGATACTAAAGACTTAGGCGCTTCGGGGAAGTTTTCTGGGTCGATATCTGAAGCTTCAATTTCACGCTTACGGGCCTCAACCATCGCAGGAGGACAGAACAAGGTGCCGTCCACAAATTCAGTGACATAGCCCTCTTTGACCAGATAACGAAGGTCGCCCTTCAGTTTGAGCAACTGCTCCTGTTCGAGGACAGGAATGGGTTCTGGAGTCACGCCTTCGGCAGGAACTGGACGCGGATCCAAGCCGAGGTGTTTGGCCGCGAGCTCACTGCCTTTGACCATCGGATGCGCCTCAATAAAGGCGATCAATGATGCCAGCGAATCGGAGAACGTCTGCCCGGGAACGCGGAAGCGACGCTTCACCGCGCAAACGTAGCTGATGCCTTTGGAGCCCTTCTTAAAAATCGTGAAACTCTCTCGGCGCAGGCGTCCACGCAGGGCGTTGGCGGTATCGAGCGGGAAGCGGCGCTGGTTGGCCAAAGCGCCCTCGACTGCGCGGCGGATCTCACCGGATTCAGGCATAAACTCTAGGATTTTACCTGGGAAACGCAACTGTTCAACCGAACGCACTACTCGCCCCCGTGCCTCGGTCAGCAGCCATTGGCGGGCCTCTTCCAGCGAATCGAAATAGGGCAAAGCGGGAGCGGTTGGAGCGGTTTCAGCGACCGCCTCGGGCGCCGCGTCGGTTGCGGGAGCTGCGTCAACAGGGGAGGAATCATCTACAATCGTCGCCACTTCCTGCTTGGGTGCACGCACCGGAACAGGCTTAACCGTGTAGCGAGTGGTCTTCTTCATCTTCTCCAACCACTGCGCGACTACCTCGGCATCACGGACGGTCTCGATCTTGCTCTTATAAGCTTCAAGAGGGATGCGGATGTTAGCCGCATGATGCTGAGCGAGGATGGAGGCGTAACGATGGTAATTGGGCGGGGCGAGCAGCGTGCCTGTAATCGTGCAGCGGTTGATCACTTGGAAATTACCCTTGGGCGCTTCAACTTCTACATCATTGGATTCGAAGAAGTTACCCAAGTGCTTTTCCAGAACGTGAGCAATGGCAGCATCCTCGGTGTCGAAGGGCACGCCATCCGGGACCGATACGAAAAACGGCGCCGCTTTGACGTTAGTTTGGGCTGTGGCCTGACCTTCAATCTGGGCCGTGCTGGGCTTCCCCCCAGCTTGGATACGCTGCACGACCGCGACGAAACGTTCGTTTTTTTCAACGACTGAACGAGCAATATAAAAGAGTTCAAAAGTCCGGCAGGATTTGCGAATTGCCTCCGATAGGACCTTAAAACTGGCATCCTCTGGATAAAAAGTGACGTTGAAAAATGGACTAATGTAAGGCCCGACCGGCTCTCGCGGAGGGCCGCGAAAATCACCACGAGGAACACCGGGACCTCCTTCCCGACGAGCACCACCGGCGCCAGCACCCTGGCCTTCGCGTCGCTCAAAACGCGGACGTTCTCCGCCGCGGTAGCCGCCGGGGCCGCCAGAAGAACCGTCGCGCCGGAAAGATGGGCGTTCGACGCCCGAAGGCGCGCCAGCACCAGAGGGAGCTGCGGCCTCACTAGATTGAGCTGCAGGTGAAGGGGCAGAACGCTTAAAATCGCCACGGCGATCACGCACGACCGGGGCACCACCGTCGCGGCGGGGACGATCGTCACGGCGCTCTTGTCGAGGCGCACCGCTGGCAGCTCCGCCTTTATCCTGACTCCATGAAGTGCCAAAGCTGAACCCTTGGAGTTGGGTTAAGTCTAGCTTGTTAAGCCCGGAATTAGATTCGGGCGTTTGCGGGGAAGGAGTCTCATCCATGCGAATTAACGAAAGCGGGCTAGTGCCAGCGGAGGTGTGTTGAGCGGGAGTGCGGAGGTGCGCGGAGGGCGCGTTGCAAACGTAGTTTCCTCCGACTGGACCATCACGCAAGCCGTTTTCCTCTGATGAGTCGTGGCGTTTTTGTTACAAGTTTAACCTAATTTATGATGTAAAAACGCTCATTATAGACTCCTTCAGATCGTAACCACGAAACCTCCACTTAGACCGAGTGGAAACCGCCCTCGCGGAGGAAAAGTCGACGGCCACAACGATCAGCATGGGCGGCGTTGTGCGTAACCAGCACCAAAGCACAGCCAGATTCGGCACATAGCGCGAGCAAGAGGTTGATCACTGCTTCGCCACTACCCTCGTCGAGGTTGCCCGTGGGCTCGTCAGCCAAAATGAGCTGAGGCCTATTCATTAAGGCTCGTGCGATGGCTACGCGTTGGCGCTCCCCGCCGGAGAGCTTGGCCGGGATATGGGTGGCGCGCTCGGCCAGACCAACCCGCCAGAGCAAGTCAGCGGCGCGCGCCCGCTCGGATGCTCCCACAGGTCCTAGCAGACGAGCAGCAAGAAGCACGTTGTCCAATGCGTCGAGTTCGGGCACAAGGTAGAACGATTGAAAGACCAGCCCTATTAAGCGGCCACGTCGAGTAGCGGAAAGCGTAGTTTCTCCCTCCCAGCGCAGTTCACCCGCATCGGTCGCGTCGAGCCCAGAGAGCAAATTAAGGAGCGTCGATTTACCGGATCCGGATTCACCGCGGATCGACACACTCTCACCCACCTCCACTGCCAGATCTACCCCGCGCAGCACCTGAAGTCGGCGCTCGCCGCTGACATAGCTCTTGTGCAAGCCGCGAGCCTCTAAAATCGGTGCGGTGCTACTCACTGCGCAGGGCCTCCACCGGTTTGAGTTTCGCAGCCCGCCATGCAGGAAGGAGACCCGCTAATGTCGAAACAAGGAGCGCGCTGGTGATGATTAGAGCGAGATCAGTGCCCGATAGGTAGGCAGGGAGTTGGCTGAATTGATAAAACCGCTCCAAGGCGGCTTGGCTGCCTGTTAATCGAGTAAAACCTGCCACAAGGTCGTTGCGGAAGTGCACCACCGCAAAGCCCAGCGCCAGACCCGACACTGTGCCAGCCAAGCCGATAATGACGCCTTGGTAACAAAAACAAGCAGCCACCTGCCCGGGAGATGCGCCAAGCGCCCCCAGTAGTCCGATCTCTCGGGTCTTACGCACCACCGCAATAAGCAAGGACGATGCAACTGAAAAGGCAGCCACCACGATAATGAATAGCAGCAGGAAAAAGATCATGTTCTTCTCCAGTTGAAGCACGAAGAGAAACTCTTGGTTCGCATCCATCCAAGACTTGGCCACGCCATCCACTGGCAAAGCGTGATTGATTGCCGCGGCAGCGCGGTCGGCGTCAAAGCCGTCCGCAAGCTTTACATTTATCCCATGGACCGATCGGCCAAGCCCATAGAGTTCCTGCATTGTGCGTAGGGTTACGATCACTACGCTACTATCGAGTTGCTGATGGCCAATCTCGAAGATCCCGCAAACCTCCAGCTCACGCGGAATGAGGATCTCGTCCGCCTTTAACTTTTCCAAAAGTAGCGGAGAATAGACCGAGACCTTGCTGCCCAGCCTCGCACCTATGGTCATGGCGAGTTGTGCGCTGAGAATAACACGGTCGTCGTCTAAAGAATCGTAGTCGCCCGCGACCACGAACTTCCGCAGAGGGATAACGCGATCCACCCGGTTAGCATCTACTCCTTGAATGGCGGGAAATGCGGGTTTATTTTGATACTGAAGCATAACCACACCCTCGGCAAAGGGCGTGGTCGCAACCACGCCTGGCACCTTCTCAATAGCAGCCATTACTGCGCGAGGATCATCCATCAGGCCGCTCGCCCGCAACTGCACCTCACCCTGAGTGTTCACGATCATGTTGCGAATCTCACGGCCGAAGCCTCCCATCACCGAGATGGAAACGATCAGCAGAGCTACCCCAAGCGCTACTCCGAGTATGGAGATGCACGTGAAAAACGGGAACCTCCGCCCGCTAGGGAAAAGCTGCTTAAGCGCTAGGTATAGCGGCCAGGGCATCGCTGCGCGACGAGGTTAAGGTTAAGGCTTAAGTTAAAGTTCAAATGGAGGATTGTTTCCAATCTTCTGTTTGAACTCGGAATTTTTAACCCGCATTTCCCGCGCCTGCGACCGCGTTGCGGAGTTGAGGAAACAGGATCACGTCGCGTATGCTTTCAGCACCCGTGAGGAGGATACAGAGACGGTCGATGCCTATACCCATACCGCCGGCTGGCGGCATACCGTGTTCTAACGCGAGTAGAAAGTCGTGGTCTATCTTTTGCTGTTCCTCGCCCGCCTGAGCCTCGAACATCGAACGCTGCACGTCTGGATCGTTTTGCTCGGAATAAGCCGGTGCCACCTCCATGCCGCCGATGATGAGTTCGAAGACATCGATGGTTGTGGGATCGTCAGCAGTGATCTTCGCCAGCGGGCAGAGTTCCTTAGGCAAGTGCGTCACGAAAGTTGGCTGAATGAGCGTTGGTTCGATGAGTTTGCCGAAGATCTCATTGGATAACTCGAACTCTTCCCACTTCGGATCAGCATATAGGCCGAGTCTCTGCACGCCGGCGATCTTCTCATTCTTTGACCGATTGAACCAAGCGGCGTCTCCGGTCTTCTCAATAATAAGATCCTTATATTTTACTTCGCGCCACTCAGCTCCGAAGTCGATCTCTTGGCCGCTCGCAGCGTGCTTGATTTTCATGGTTGGCCGGCGCGGCGCATTCTCGCCAACGCCCTCGGTCTCGCTAGGCTTTACCACATCCCTCACAAGGTGAATGAGCAGGTCCTTAACCAGCGTCATCATGCCGCGATAATCGCTGTAAGCTTGGTAAACCTCGAGCATGGTAAATTCTGGGTTATGGCGGCGTGAGACGCCTTCGTTGCGGAAATTTCGTCCGATTTCGAAGACCCGGTCGTAGCCACCGACGAGCATACGCTTCAGGTAGAGTTCAAGTGAAATTCGCAAAACGAAGTCGGTATCGAGAGCATTGTGATGGGTCTGAAAGGGCCGAGCGGCCGCACCTCCCGCCACACTTTGCAGCACGGGCGTCTCGACCTCGAGAAACTGGCGATCTTCCAAAAAGCGTCGCACTGCGCTCACTATGCGCGCACGAGTCATCAAGCGTTGGCGTGACTCGGAGTTGACGATAAGGTCGAGGTAACGCTGGCGATAGATCTGCTCGGCGTCAGTCAGACCGCTCCACTTTTCGGGTAAGGGTCGTAGTGCTTTTGCGACGAGAGTGAAGGCATCCACGCGCACCGTGATCTCGCCTGTCTTGGTCATAAAGAGCGAGCCGGTGACGCCGAGGATATCGCCTAAGTCGAGCTGCTTTTTAAAGAAGAGATAGCGCCCTTCACCGAGCACGTCCTTGCGAAAGTAGAGCTGAATCTGCCCCTGCTGATCCTGAATCTTAACAAACGAACTCCCGCCCTGCACCCGAAAGGTCACCAAGCGACCGGCCACCGTAACCGCGACCAGATTGTCCTGCCCCGCGACGTAAAGCGCCTTAGCGTCGGCCGAAAAGTGCGTTGGGGAGATATTGGCGCGAAAGGGGTCAAAGCCGCCGGCGCGCATTTCGTCCAGCTTTCGGCGGCGCACAGCATGTTGATCGTTGGATATATCGGGGGCGGAGTCACTCATGGAAAAGTTCAACGTGAGCTTGGCGCGCGCCCCCGGCAAGCCGACGATTGAGGTGGCGAGACGAGCAGGAATCCGTCGCATACTGTTTAAACTATACCTCAACCTTCGTGACCGGTCCCATTCCAGAACCTCAAAACATGCCTAAACTCGTGTCGGCGGTCGCAGTAGAAAGATGGGGCCGCACCGCTTACCTCGATGCTCTCGTCCGCCAGACGGCCTTGCAAACTGCCCGCCTCGAAGGCCTTGCTCCAGATACCCTCGTCCTCACCGAGCACGAACCGGTCTTTACCCTGGGCCTTCGTGCTGGCGCTGATCGGCACCTTGTCTGGGACGCCGGCACCCTTGCCCGTGAACAAATTGCGCTGCACACTACCAATCGCGGTGGTGACATAACCTACCACGGTCCCGGCCAACTTGTCGCCTACCCCATCGTGAGTCTAGATCGCCGTCGTGATCTGCATGCTTACCTACGTTTCCTCGAGGACGTGCTCATCGCCGTGGTCGCCCGACATGGCCTAGCCGCAGCGCGCCGTGAAGGCCTGACTGGAATCTGGGTCGAAAATCGTAAAATCGCGGCCATTGGCGTATCGGTGCGCCGTTGGGTGACGATGCACGGCGTCGCCTTGAACGTTGCCCCCGACCTGCATCACTTTAGCGGCATCGTGCCTTGCGGCATTACGGCGACCGAAGGCACCGTAACTTCCCTCGCAACTGAATTGGGCACGCTATGCCCATTCTTCGAACAGCTCAGCCTCGACTTTGCAGATGAGTTCTCAATTCGCTGGCCTGGTTTCATAACCTCGGACCGTATCTGAAAAAATCCGTGCCCCAACGTGGAATCCGTGGTTAAACCTACTTCCTTGAGCACTATGGATACGTCGCGCAAACCTGCTTGGCTCCGAGCCAAGCTACCTTCCGGTCCCGGCTACAACGCCGTCCGCCAACTCGTGGACGACCATAAGCTGCATACCGTCTGCCAAAGCGCGCAATGTCCAAACCTAGGCGAATGCTGGTCGCGCGGCACCGCCACGGTTATGATATTGGGCAACATCTGCACCCGCTCCTGCAATTTTTGCGCGATCCAAACCGGCCGACCAACTGAATACGACCTCGGCGAACCCGCTCGTGTAGCCGAGGCCGTCGCGACCATGAACCTGAAGCACTGCGTCGTCACCTCAGTCGCGCGTGATGAGTTGAAGGACGGCGGCGCTGCCGTCTGGGCCGCCACCATCCGTGCCATCCGCCACCGCCTGCCAGAGACCGCGATCGAGGTCCTAACCCCGGATTGGAAGGGCCAGACCGAATTGCTTGATGTCGTTCTCGACGCCAAGCCCGACATTTTTAACCACAATCTCGAAACAGTTGAGCGCCTGCAGAAACCCGTTCGGGTGCAAGCCCGCTACGATCGGTCGCGAGCCATTCTGCGCCACGCAAAGTCCCGGGGTTTCACCACCAAGACTGGGATCATGCTTGGCCTCGGCGAGGAAGCACACGAGATCGAGCAGACCCTGCGCGATATCGCCGC
>Ga0114979_10000072_pt1 | contig 59803 bp, 50 predicted proteins | sample S_140625_EF_Meta_FD_87315 | JGI IMG/M metagenome (GOLD analysis project Ga0114979, IMG submission 87315) | Freshwater microbial communities from Lake Simoncouche, Canada to study carbon cycling - S_140625_EF_MetaG | ecosystem: Environmental > Aquatic > Freshwater > Lake | place: Lake...
TCCTGTGCCAGCGCTTTGCTGACTGTGCAGGTAAACGCAGTGAATGACCTGCCCGTGGTCGCTAACAAGAATTTCTCCCTCATCGAGGACGCTGTATTCCAAAGCAGTGTTAGCTCAGGCAATTCCGATGCAGAAGGCTCAACATTGACTTACACGTCTGCCGGTCAGCCAATCGGAGGCTCACTCGATCTCAATGGCGATGGCAGTTTTACTTACACCTCCTTCGCCAACTGGTTCGGTAACGAGTCCATTGCCATTCAGGTGTGTGATAATCAAGGAGGTTGCTCGACGCTACAACTGAATCTCACCGTGACCGGAGTGAATGACCTGCCGACGATTTCAAGCACGACATTCAACACGAACGAGGATATTGCTTTCTCAGGCAATCTGAATTCCATCGCCACGGATATTGAAACCGCGGCACTCAATTTCACCGTTACCACAACGCCTTCCAATGGGACGATAAACACATCACCGAACGGCAGCTTCATTTATACACCTGCGGCCAATTTCTTCGGTACAAATGTCATTTCGGTAACCGCCTGTGATGCGGCCAATGCGTGTGTGAGTGCGAACATTACCTTCAACGTAAGTTCCATCAACGATTCACCCGTTGCACAAGATCGCTCGGTTACACTCAATGAGGATGAATCATCATCAGGTACGTTGGTCATTTCGGATGCCGATCATGCGAGTCTAGTACTGAGCGTTGTTCAAGGGGCGCAAAACGGTCAATTCAACATCAATAATCAAGGCCAATATTCATACACCCCTCAGGAAAACTATTCCGGCACTGAAACCATTACCATTTCTGTTTGCGATGTTCTCAATGCATGCGATGCAGCTACGATAACGCTTCAAATCAACTCCGTAGAAGACGTGCCAATGGCTTCAAACGACAACATCATCGTGGTCGAAAACACAGCCGTTTCGGGAGATGTTAGTCTGAACGATAGCGATGGCGACAATGACGTTCTCACGTTCACCGCTCTAAATAATCCTTCACAAGGCACTTGGTCCTTGAGCCAGTTCGGCGCATTTAGCTATTTGCCATCCGTTGGATTTCTGGGAGAGGTAAGCATAGATTATCAAGTCTGTGATGAAATAGGTCGCTGCGATACTGCGACACTCACGATTAATGTTGTCACAGCGAATACGGCTCCTTCAGCCATCAACAGTGATTTCACTTTAACCGAGGATACACCGCTAAGCCAATCGTTAACCGCTTTCTTAACGGATGGTGAAGGGGGCTCATTTACCTACACAACCCTGACGGCACCCGCTTTTGGCTCGGTACAATGGCTTGCAGGTAACACCTTTGTCTACACTCCACAACTCAACTTCACCGGCACCGACAACTTCACTTACCGTGTTTGCGACTCCGGCAACTTATGCGCTGAGGCCACAGTATCACTTGTCATAAGCGCCGTGAATGATGCGCCGTTGTTAGTGAATGATGAGCTCTCACTCAATGAAGACTCAGGGCTAACCGTTTCCATCGCATCGAACGATATCGAGGCAGAAGGTGAAACCATACAATACGCGCTTACGGGAACCGCAAGCAATGGTACTATCGCTTTATCCGCCAATGGCCTGTTTTCCTATGTTCCAACAGGAAATTTCTTTGGAACGGAAACCGTAACCTACTCCGCGTGTGATCCCAACAATAATTGCACAACAGGAATTCTTTCTTTAGAAGTACTCGCTGTTAATGATGCTCCTGTTGCGCAGAACGCAGCATACACCACGGAAGAAGACACATCAGTTAGCGGCTCATTATTGTTCTACGTGCAAGACGCTGAATACGGCTTATTGACTTATACCACGAATTCATCGGCGTTACAAATCAACACTAACGGTGAATTTACCTTCAATCCTGCGAGCAACTTCTTCGGACAAATAATCATCGACTATACCGTCTGTGATGCCGGACAAAGTTGTTCTACCGCGAACATTAGCTTCAATGTGAATAGCATGAACGATGCGCCAATTGCCGTCGATGATATCGTGGCTATCCTCGAAGATGAATCAGCTTCGATTCAGTTATCCGCGAACGATAGTGAAGTAGAAAACGAATCACTCACCTATACCTTGTCAAGCGAGTCTTCACTGGGGGAGGTACTTGTGAGTAACTCCGGAGAACTGACCTTTACTCCCTACGCCAATAGTTCAGGATCCGAGTCCCTGTCGATCAACATATGCGATGCGCAAGGTGCTTGTTCGACAAGCACAGTATTCATTGAAGTAACACCAGTCAATGACGCGCCGTTCGCTGAGAACATCGTACTTCAAACACAAGAGGAGAATTCGATTTCCGGAACGATCATCGGCTCCATCATCGAAGTGGAGAATGAAGCGGTAACCTTCACTGCTGCAGGACCATCTTCCCTTGGGGATTTCAGCTTGCAGGCAGATGGCAGTTACTCCTTCACTCCGAACACCGATGCCTTCGGCAATGAGACCATTTCCTTCGAGGTTTGCGATGCGCTGGGCGACTGCACCACCGGCAACATCCTTCTCGAGGTGGAACCGATTAATGATGCACCACAAACGGTATCTGCTCAAATTACGTTAGCGGAGGATTCTGCTACGGAAGGAAACTTCTTCGATTACAGCACCGATGTGGACAATGAAATCCTGACGATTTCGATTCTTGAAGATGTTGAGCATGGCACAATCATCGTTGATGCTTCAGGTCAATTCGCCTATGCGCCACAAGCACACTTCTTTGGTTTGGATACAGTGCACTATGCTGTCTGCGATGATGCAGGCGCATGCGCACAAGGTGAAATCGTATTTGAAGTAACGTTTGTAAATGACCTGCCCATTATCGTTGATGAGGGTCTTCAATTAATCATCAATGAAAGTTATGACGGCTCGGTAGCAACCAACGACGTTGAACTGGATTTCGAATCGTTGGTATATACGGTCATCAATGATCAATCAGGCGGAAGCTTTATCCTAAATGCCGATGGTTCATTCAGCTACACACCCGCCGCTGATACAACAGGATTGTTCTTTGTTGAGTATTCTGCGTGTGACCCCTGCAATGCCTGTTCGCAAGGAACCATTGAGATTTATGTTGTAACTGCGGAAGATGCCAATACACCTCCTAGTGCAACGTCCTACAACACCTCGGTGTGTCAGGGAGGCAGTGTCATCATCAATGTATTCGAACTCGTAAGTGACGAGCAAGATTTACCTCAGTCACTGCAGTTATCCTTTGGTACTGTCAACAGCGGTAACTATCAACTTGATCCGGAAACACAAGAGCTCATTTACCATGCAGGCACGTTAGGCGAAGGACAAGTTGTGATTCCTTACTACGTATACGATAATGGCATAATCAGCATGTGTGATACAGCATCACTCGTAATTGATATTCTTCCTTCGAGCGGTATTACGATTACCGGTTTAGATGCGTCTGAGGTTTCGTGTTTCGGATCTGCAAACGGTAGTATTGCAATTGAAGCTGCAGGTTTGGGACAACTTACTTACAACTGGAGCAATGGTCTTGTAGGTTCCGCTATTGAAAACCTCAATGGTGGTGTCTACTCTGTCGTGATCAGCTCGAGCGAAAACTGTGTTGCGTCTCAAAGCGCAGAGTTCATCATCACCGAGCCTCAACAACTTTCAGCAACATCCGACATCAATGATGGAAACGGCGATGGCATCGGTTCAGGCGATGAAATTGTGCTGGAAATTACCGGTGGTTTCGGCAATTACGATATCGCGTGGGAAACCTCCTTTGGCAGCAACGGCCAAGGCAATAACTTCGCGATTACTACCGATGGCAACTACATCTATAGCATCACCGATGAGAATGGATGTACGATTGACGGGACACTTGCAGTTACTTCGGTCGAAGATTATTTCGCAGCTGACCAACTGTCAGTTTATCCTAACCCGCTAGGCTCGAATGAGCAAGTTATTTTCAGCTGCGCGGGTAATATAGAATCGTTGACCATTCATGATGCTCAAGGACGTCTGATTTCGAACTTCCAACCTCAATCCGGTACACAAGGAATTGATACAACTTCATGGACTTCCGGACTCTACCACTACGCTGTGTGCATTCGCGGTCAAGTGCAAACGGGAACCATCGTGAAGCCTTAATCCTATTTGCTCAAATAAAGGTTGCGCTCGTTGTAGATCTGGCGGAAGAAAGGATCACGTAAATCTTTGATAAAGCGTATGGCCTCACCTGTGCTCTTCATTTCAGGTCCGAGTTCTTTTTTGACTTCGGGGAATTTCTCATAGCTGAACACCGGAATCTTAATGGCGTAACCATTGCGCTTCGGAGCGAATTTGAAATCACGCACCTTGTTCACACCGAGCATGACCTTCGTTGCATAATTCACATACGGTTCATCATAGGCTTTCGCAATGAATGGAACAGTGCGCGATGCGCGCGGATTTGCTTCAATGATGTATACCACGTCATCCTTAATGGCAAACTGAATATTGATAAGACCCACCGTGTTAAGCGCCTTAGCAATGGTGCGGGTATGCTCTTCGATTTGAGTGATGAGGAAGTCGCCGAGATTATACGGCGGCAACACTGCATAAGAGTCGCCGCTATGGATACCGGCCGGCTCAATGTGCTGCATGATGCCGATGATGTAAACATCCTCGCCATCACAGATTGCATCCGCTTCCGCCTCAATGGCGCCTTCCAGGAAATGATCGAGCAGAATCTTATTGTCGGGCATGTCGTTGAGAATGTCCACTACATGCTGCTCGAGTTCCGATTCATTGATAACGATCTTCATTTTTTGTCCACCCAACACATAGCTTGGACGAACCAATAAAGGGAATCCCAAATCACGTGATAACTCGATGGCCTGCTCCGCACTTTCTACCACACCGAACTTGGGGTAAGGAATGTTATTCGCTTTCAGCAAGGTGGAGAAACTGCCACGATCTTCTGCTAAATCGAGCGATTTAAAATCGGTACCGATAATCTTAATGCCGTATTTCTCGAGCTTCTCTGCAAGCTTCAATGCGGTTTGACCGCCGAGCTGTACAATCACTCCTTCCGGTTTTTCGTGCTTGATGATATCATAAATATGCTCCCAGAATACCGGTTCGAAGTATAGCTTATCCGCTGTATCAAAATCCGTTGATACCGTCTCTGGATTGCAGTTGATCATGATGGTTTCATAACCACATTCTCGCGCTGCAAGCACGCCATGCACGCATGAATAATCGAACTCAATCCCTTGTCCAATGCGATTCGGACCACTTCCCAGCACAACCACCTTCTTGCGATCACTCGAAACGCTTTCATTCTCCTGTTCGAATGTGCTGTAGTAGTAAGGTGTCTTGGCTTCGAATTCCGCAGCACAGGTATCAACGAGCTTGTAAACGCGATTGATCCCCATCTCTGTGCGTTTACTGTAGACTTCACTTTCCAAACAACGCAACAGATGCGCAACCTGTCGGTCTGCATATCCTTTCTGTTTGGCTTCAAACAACAATTCCTTCGGGATAGACCCAACATCAAACTTTTCTATGCGGCGTTCTGTAGCAATCATGTCTTCAATCTGACGCAAGAACCACGCATCAATACGTGTTTTTTCCTGAATAGTCTTGAACGGAATACCTAACTTCATGGCATCATACACATGAAACAATCGGTTCCAGCTCGCCTTTTCAATCGAATGAAGCAGTTGCGCCTGATCCTTTAGCTCGCGGCCGTCTGCACCCAATCCGTTACGCTTAATTTCCAGGGATTGACAAGCCTTCTGGAGTGCCTCCTGGAAGCTTCTGCCGATACCCATCACTTCACCCACGCTCTTCATTTGCAAGCCCAACTCACGATTGCTTCCAGGGAATTTATCGAAATTCCAGCGTGGTATTTTCACAATCACATAATCGAGCGTTGGTTCAAAAAACGCAGAGGTCGACTTAGTGATCTGATTTTTCAGTTCATCCAGGTGATAACCGATGGCCAACTTGGAAGCAATTTTAGCAATCGGATAACCTGTTGCTTTACTGGCCAGCGCGGATGAGCGGCTCACACGCGGATTGATTTCAATGGCAATGATATCTTCTCGTTCATCGGGACTCACCGCGAACTGAACATTACAGCCGCCGGCGAAGTTGCCAATGGCGCGCATCATGCGAATCGCCATGTCGCGCATTTTTTGATACGTCGTATCGGACAATGTCATGGCAGGCGCAACGGTGATACTATCACCGGTATGAATGCCAATGGGGTCAAAGTTTTCAATAGAACAAATGATGGTCACATTATCGTTAGCATCGCGCAGCAATTCCAATTCGAATTCCTTCCATCCCATCAATGCCTTATCAATCATCACCTCATGAATAGGCGACAGGTGCAATCCGCGATCCAGAAGCTTATCGAATTCCGACTGCTGGTGCACCAGCGCAGCACCGCTTCCACCAAGGGTATAGGATGGACGAATACAAAGTGGGAAGCCAAATTCCTGGGCGATCTCTTTTCCTTCCAGAAAACTTTTCGCAGTCCGTTGCGGAGCCATGGGCACATTAATCTCGCCCATCAAGCGACGAAAGGCTTCGCGGTTTTCCGTGATTTCGATGGCTTTGGTATCGACACCAACCATGCGCACGCCATACTCTTCCCAGATACCCATCTCTTCACATTGAATGGCAAGATTCAGTGCTGTCTGTCCGCCCATGGTCGGCAACACAGCATCAATCTTGTGTTCCGATAAAATCTGCAGAATACTGGCCGGCTCGAGAGGAAGCAAGTAGATATTATCGGCAACAACTTTATCCGTCATGATAGTAGCCGGATTGCTGTTGATCAATGTTACTGTTATTCCTTCTTCGCGTAATGAGCGAGCCGCCTGAGAGCCGCTATAATCAAATTCGCAAGCTTGACCGATTACGATGGGGCCTGAACCGATGATCAGGATGGACTGGATGGAGTTGTCTTTGGGCATTTTTTTTTTATCTGACCGCGCCGATCAGGTAATCAAAAATGGTATTTCGTGGATTGCGGCGCGAAGATAGGTTGAAGCATTGCCCTACCCTATCGTAGGTTGCAAACAACTGTGGAAAACTGCGTCGGCCCGCGCCAATTCCCCGTGTCAACTATATTTGGGGACTTCCATCGGCCGGGTATGCGCATTTTGATTATCGACAATTTCGACAGTTTCACTTACAACCTGCACCATTATCTGTGTGATATCGTGCAAGGTCAGGTGGATGTGTTTCGCAACAATGCCATTGGTTTGGAGAACATGAAGGACTACGACGGCATTGTACTCTCTCCGGGCCCAGGTCTGCCTCAAGAGGCAGGGATTACCCTGGATGTGATTCGGCATTGGGGCGCTGAAAAACGCATCCTCGGCGTTTGTCTTGGCCATCAAGCCATTGGAGAAGCCTTCAACAGTCCGTTGTACAACCTACCGACAGTATTCCATGGGCTGAGCGAACCGATGAACCTCATTACCCCTGACTATCTGTTTGCTGGCATCGATTTTCCCTGCACTGTCGGACGATATCACTCATGGGTTATTCAGCGCGAAACGCTATCACCCGAGCTAGAAACACTGGCGGTGGATAATGACGGGGAAATCATGGCCATTCGCCATAAAAGCCTGGATATTCGCGGTGTTCAGTTTCATCCCGAAAGCATCATGACCACACACGGATACCGCATGCTCCAAAACTGGGTCGATGGAAAATCCTGAATTTCGCCGAGCCACCGTTGCGGTGGGTGATTTATCGCTCGAATATGCGCGCGCGGGAAGCGGACACCAAGTTGCGATCTGTTTGCACGGTTTCGGGCGCGAGGCAGCGGACTTTAGTGCGTTTCTGCCAATACTCGATGCCGACACAACGCTCATTGCAGTCAACTTGTTCTTTCATGGCAGAAGCAATTTTCCGCAAAATCGCCTCAGCAAACTCCCGCTGGAACCGGAGGAATGGTGCAATCTTATTCGAGCCCTATGCGACGCAGTCGGTTGCTCACGTTTTCACTTGGTTGGCTACAGCATGGGTGGACGCCTAGCGATGGTCATGGTAGAGCATATGCCGGAGCAGATTGATTCGCTGACACTACTTGCTCCCGACGGTTTAAAAATCAATGTTCTTTACCGCTTTGTGAGTGAAACCAAACTTGGGCGAATGCTCTACCGCTCGATTATTCGAAACCCCAACTGGATCCTTCGGACCGCTGACGCCTTGAAGTGGCTGCGCATCCTGCATCAAAACATTCATCGCTTTGTCTATCTGCAGTTGGAAACACAGGCTAATCGACAACGGGTCTACAATGTGTGGCTCACTCATCGCAAGCTGTTTCCTAACCTGCAACGGGTGGCATCCAATGCCGAAAACAGGAACATCCCTTGCGTTCTGCTGTTTGGAAGACATGACGCCATCATACCTCCTTACTTGGCCCATAACCTCATGAAGCATTTTCGCACGAAACCAAAGCTGATTCTGCCCGATGCCGGACACCGGTTAATCAACAAAGAAACTGTCGAACTGCTTTCTGCAGAGAGGCTAGGTTGGATCCGGAGCAGACAAGGAAGACACTAGATTTTCGCTTGTGTTTATCTAGGGTTTAGCGTAAACTTGCACTCAACATTTTGTTTGCCGCATTGATGAAAAATTGCCAGTTCCAACTCGAACACATTTTTATACGAATCTGATGATAGATCTTCGCTGAAACGAGCGCTGGAAATTCAGTGTTCATCCGATAATCAATCAACTCACATCTGCATTCGTTTTTCATGAAAACAAAATACATTGACCTGGTAGAACAAACGTTCGAATGGCCCCAGGAAGAATTTCAACTTGAAAAAGACAATCTGCTCTTTCACGGCATTCCGCTCATGGACTTGGTGGAGAAATACGGTTCTCCGTTAAAATTCACCTATTTGCCGAAGATTAGTCAGAACATCAAGCGCGCCAAGGAGTGGTTTCGTATTGCCCGCAACGAAGTGGGTTACGAGGGTGATTACCACTATTGCTATTGCACCAAGAGTTCACACTTCCGCTACGTGCTTGAAGAAGCGCTCAAGAACAATATTCACATTGAAACGTCTTCGGCATATGACATCGACCTCATCCGTCGTTTAGGCACACTAGGCAAAATCAATAAGACGCAGCGTATCATTTGCAACGGATTCAAGAAAGATGAATACGTTAAGCGCATTTTCGATTTACATGCTGATGGATACAAGGACATCATTTCGGTGATCGACAACAAATACGAATTTGAAAAATTCGAAGGGCTGGTCCAGGAACCCATGAACATCGGTGTTCGTATTGCCAGCGAGGAAGAGCCCAAGTTTGAGTTCTATACCTCACGGTTGGGTATCGGCTACAAGGATATTGTTCGTTTTTACAAAAAATCAATTCACGAGAACCCGCATCTCAATTTGAAGATGCTCCATTTCTTCATTAACTCAGGAATCAAGGACACCAGTTACTACTGGAATGAATTGATTAAGTGTTTGAAGGTTTATTGCGAATTACGTGAAATCTGTCCTACGGTGGACAGCCTCAATATTGGCGGAGGATTTCCGATAAAGAATTCACTCGCCTATTCCTTCGATTATCAATACATGGTGACTGAAATTCTCCGTCAGGTCAAAAATGCCTGCGACGATGCCGGTGTACCGGTGCCACACATTTATACAGAATTCGGTTCATTCACCGTGGGTGAAAGTGGTGGTGCGATTTATAAAATTCTCTATCAAAAAGAACAGAACGATCGCGAAAAGTGGAACATGATTGATTCATCGTTCATGACAACACTACCCGATAGTTGGGCGCTCAACAAACGTTTCATCATGCTTCCGGTAAACAACTGGCATGAAAACTACGAGCGTGTGTTCTTGGGAGGATTGACGTGCGACAGCGATGACTATTACAACTCTGAGCAGCACACCAACGCGATTTATTTACCGAGGTATTATCCCGATCAGGATCAGTACATCGGCTTTTTCAACACGGGTGCATATCAAGATACGCTCGGTGGATTCGGAGGCATTCATCATTGCTTGATGCCGCAACCGAAACACATCCTCATTGACCGCGATGCCAAAGGGAAGTTGAAGTACAAACTTTGGGCTCCTGAGCAGAAGCCGAAGGATGTGCTGGAAATTTTAGGATACTACGATTGATTTTGCACCAACCCGGATGAAACTCTTCACCTTTTCGAAAGGAGTAAATGCTTCCGTCATGCTCATCATCTTGGTGAGTTTTCGCAAGAGTTTCGTTGCGTTGATTAATCAATTCGACCCTCCGGTTAAGTTTGCCAACACGTTATTTCTTGCGCTCGTTGCGTTCCTCGCTCTGGAAGCGGCTCGCCTAATGACGATCGCTTTTTATCGTCCGCAAGGCGGCGTAAAGAAGGATAACTTTACAACCGGTATATCGCAAATTGCGAGCATTGTCTATTCTCTTTTGTTCGCCGCGCTGATCATGTCAATGTTCAGCATTAGTGTGAAGGAAGCCCTTACGACGCTGAGCCTGCTAGCAGCTGCGCTTGTCCTGATTACTAAAGACTATATTTCGAATCTGATCAATGGCATGTACATGACCTTTGCCCGGATTGTGAATATTGGCGATACCGTAAAGATTGCTGAGAGCCATGGGAAAATCATTGACATTACCCTTTCCAATGTGCATTTGCTCAACGATGATGATGACATCGTATACATACCGAACAACAATGTATTCGCGAGTCAGATCATCAATTATACCCGTCGTGAACTCAAGAAGAGCAGCATTGATTTTGAATTGAATGTTGAATACATTGATCAATTGGAACGACTTGAACGTGAAATAATATTCGCGTTGAAAGATCAACAAGAGTTAATCTTACCCGAAAGCATGGTGCTTAAAGTCAATAGCATTAAGCATGATTACTGCGCGTTCAAGTTCCAATACATTTTGCATGACCCGCTAAACAAGGATCACGACAACCGTATACGCCGCCAGGTCATTGCCTATGTGATGCGTCAGGTTATGCAATCCAAGGGGCGTCGTTAAGCCCAATACTATTTCTTTTTGGATATTCTGAAAAAAAATGCGCAAATCCGCAGTGATTTATCCATTTTTGCCGCGGAAAATGCGATGTCTAATCGTATTCAACACCACAAACGATGAGTAAATACACTTCAATACGCGATTTCATGCAGGTCAATTACCTGCACTTCAACGCCGCCGCCATGGTGGATGCTGCTAAAGGTTATGAGCAGCACCTGCTCGAAGGAGGTAAAATGATGATTACCCTAGCCGGTGCAATGTCAACGGCAGAGATGGGAATCTCCCTCGCCGAAATGATCCGTCAGGGAAAGGTCGACATCATCTCCTGCACAGGCGCCAACCTTGAAGAAGACTTAATGAATCTGGTTGCGCACAATCACTACGAGCGCGTTCCCAACTATCGCGACCTCACTCCCCAACAGGAGTGGGATTTGTTAGAGCGCGGATTAAATCGCGTTACAGACACCTGTATTCCGGAAGAAGAAGCATTTCGCCGTTTGCAGAAGCACGTGCACGCACTATGGAAAGATGCCAACGATAAAGGCGAGCGTTACTTCCCGCATGAATTCATGTACAAGATGCTGCTGAGCGGCGTTTTGGAACAGTACTACCAAATCGATCCAAAGAACTCTTGGATGCTTGCTGCAGCTGAGCGCAATTTGCCGATTATCGTTCCCGGATGGGAAGACAGCACCATGGGAAACATCTTCGCCAGCTATTGCATCAAAGGCGAGATTATCCCGACAACCATGAAAAGCGGTATCGAATACATGACTTGGCTGGCCAAGTGGTACATCGACAATTCCGGCGGAAAAGGCGTAGGCTTTTTTCAAATTGGAGGCGGTATCGCCGGTGACTTCCCAATTTGTGTAGTTCCTATGCTCTATCAGGATATGGAAATGCACGACATCCCCTTCTGGGGCTACTTCTGTCAGATCAGCGACAGCACCACAAGCTACGGCAGTTACAGTGGTGCAGTGCCGAATGAAAAGATCACTTGGGGCAAATTAGACATCACAACACCAAAATTTATTGTGGAAAGTGATGCAACTATTGTTGCTCCCCTCATATTTGCATGGATATTAAATCAATAAACCCACAACATCATCGGTTATGGCCGCACCCATGAAAAGAGTCATTAAAGATTACAACACGCTCTCGAAAGAGCACATTGATTTGATCAATGAACATTATCCGAACGGGTTTGAAAATGACAACCTCGTTTCGTTTGTCACGCCCAAGGGCCAGTTTATCAAGGCGCTTGAAGTGCGCACTGATGACACGATTTATCTCTTCAAGATTGACAAAAACATGAAGGTTGATGATGAAGAGAACAATGAGAACGAAGGCGCAGCCATGTCAGAATTCGAGAGCTTCAAAGGCGGTTCTGATGAAGAGGGTCTAGAAGACATGGATGATTCCGACGATGACTCGGATGACGACATGATAGAAGAGGATGGCGGCGGAGCGGATGACGAAGATTGATGAACCACTGAACGGAAAAATAAAAAAGGCCACTTTCGAGTGGCTTTTTTAATGCTCACCTGTCACAAAGAGTGGAGCTACATACTGCGTTTCGCTGCCCGATACACGCACCGTATAGATACCGCGTGGCAAATCATCAATAGTTAAGGTGGCAGCAGCTCCCCAAGATTTAACGTTCATCCCAATGGCGTTGAAGAGGTCAACCGACACAATGCGATCATCTGTCGGCACGACCAATTTTACATAGTCGCTACTTGGGTTTGGGTACATGAGAAAATCGGAGGTATTGCTCTTCACTGCGAGTTGTTCCGGTTGATAGTAGCCGGGCATCTTATCCTGGTCTTCGTTTTCCGGATCAAGAAAGCTTTGAACGTTACTCCAGATTTCATCAAGCAGCACAAATCGATCGATACCGCCGTTGCCGCCACAGTGCGCACTGCCTCCTTTGAAAATCCCCAAGAGATTACCCTCATTATCAAAAATCGGGGCTCCCAAACTACCGGCAGCAGTTTGCCCTCCTTCCAACACGGCCAGTCCTTGTGTCCAAATTCCCGCATGCATCAACGGCATGAAATCACCTGAATAGGTAGCCAAGGTTTGCGGCAAGCCCTTCGCATGTTGAATACAGTAATAGTTATCTGATGCACCTTCATCCAAACGCCATCCGGAATAAAATGCCTGCCAGTCGTTACGAGGTTGCTTGGAGAGCTCGAGGAGCGAGGCCTCCGTATTCGCGTCATTCATTTTTATAGTTGCACCACAAATCGTGCGCAACGCGCATGAACCGGACGGCACAAAGCAACCGGAGCCCATGACATCGAATTGAAAAACGTAGGAAGAAGGATCACCAATCAATGCCTTAGAAGACATTAGAACGTAAGGTGTTCCGTCATTGGCAGAATTGTTCATCAGCACACCTGTAGCATAGCGCTGTCCATGATCCAATAAAACGCGCATGACAGAAGCAGATGCATTGCGCAATGTGGGATAAACTTGACCTGGCGTCATCAATTCAAGACAAGCGCTGTTTTGTTGGTAATCCTGAACCGGATTTCTGTAGGATCCCGCAACGTGCGTAATTGAAAAACTGCTTTGCCCGCGAAACGCATTGGGCTCAAAATATTCGGCGTAAATCTTCTGACCCTTGATATGAGGTAATCCCAATTCGCCCGAGCGATTATCTTCATCGGTGATAGGACCCAGGTAATCCTGATGATCATCAGAATAAACGTAAAGCTTACCACCTTTCGGCAATTGAAGATTTTCCAAGGTTATGGCTATCGATTGTGCCGAGTTGTATTCAATCCCAAGCAACCACAGGCGATCGCCATTGGGTAAGTTCATCCAGGTTCCGCTGTTATCGAGATTCCAATCCACTTCCCTCGCATAAGCAAATCGAAAAGGGGCTGACCGATCTTCATCAATGGCTGCGTCTTCTCCGAGGAGAGCCTGAACATCAGGCTGAGCAAGGCTTTGATGGTCAGGGTTGACTGTCAGACTCTGAGACCAAGACACAGGCGTGCCGGTGCGCTCAAGTTGGCTTTGACCTTGCAAAAAGGACAAACACAACACAATATGTAGAATCGCACGGAAGCGCATAGTATAAGTAGTCTTGGTCAACCTTTCTGTCACTAAGGTAGTCAATATTACAAAATAAAAGTCATCCTTTTCCCAATTTCTCTTTTCTAATTTCGAAACATCAATAACCGAAACCATAATGCCATGAAAAAACTCTTGCTGATTTTCGCCTTCATCTGCAGTCAAATCAACGTGAACGCGCAAGACTGTGTAGACTCTTCACTCATCGATCTCAACGCTGCATGCCCGCTCATTTGGGCTCCCGTCTGCGGCTGCAACGGTGTCACCTATGGTAACAATTGTGAGGCACAGAACTATGGCGGAGTTACTTCATGGACTTCCGGAGAATGCATCGGAGGTTGTATGGACATGAGCGGTCTTGACTTCGGGTTATGCGATATGTTTCTCGGCTATACTTGGTTAGGCGGAAGTTGTTCACCATTAAGCGGCTGTGGCTATGTGATTGGTAACATCGACTATTCTCCCAACTTTTATCAATCACCTTGGGAGTGTCAGCAAACATGCGGGGCTCCTGTAACGGATTGCATCAATTTTTGGCAGATTGAACAAGGTTTCTTGGTCGATTGTGCTCCAAGCCTCGATCCTGTTTGCGGATGCGACGGTACCACTTACGACAACGCCTGCTTCGCCTACTATTACGGAGGTGTCACAACCTATTTGCTCGGCTCATGTGATACAGCCACGTGTCGTGTTATTCCGATTTCAACACATTTCGGAGACTGCGATATGGCATTAGGCTGGGCGCGCATGGATACAGGATGTGCCATGATGAGCGGGTGTTCCTATATCGGGAACAACGGCTTTGATTACAGCTCCTTGTTTTTTACCTCAGAGCCAGATTGCCTGGAAGGGTGCTCATTTGAGTCCGTATGCATCGATAGTTCCATCATCGATCTTAATGTGGGTTGTCTGACTGTCGTCGATCCCGTTTGTGGCTGCGATGGTATAACGTACAACAACTCTTGCGAGGCAACCAGTTGGCATGGTGTTACAAGCTATACCGCAGGCCCATGTGTGCTTGGAATCGAAAAACGTGCAAACTCTGCGTGGAATGCCTTCCCAAACCCTTTCGAAAATGTTTTGCAATTGAATTTCGGCTCAAGTATTCCGCAAACCCTACGTGCCTATTCCATCACCGGTCAATTGATCTTTGAAACGCGTCCAACAAACTCGCTGCTCACGTTGGAAACAACGCTATGGCAAGAAGGAGCTTATCTGCTGATTACAACCTATGAGGGCATGCCGGCAGAACAGACGATTGTCGTGAAAGCGAATTAATCACACTATTCTTTGCTGCTCAAGAGCGTCTAAGACATCCACAACGGAGGGATAGGTATTCGCACGAACGAGATTCCATTTATCGGAAGCTATCCACCGCACATCGGTTATCCCCTCTTCCAGTTGAGGTTGTGGGGTTGTGCTCCCATTGTAGCGCATAACATACCAGGCGGTTGACTTAAGAATAGGCTGATTGTGGAGTATGTATGTATGGTATGTCGACATCAACAAGGCGCCGAGTTCTAAAGGCATGATGGAGCACTCCTCCTCGACCTCCCGAAGAGCAGCAGTATCCTGCGCCTCACCCTCTTCAATTTTCCCCTTGGGCAAGTCCCACTTATCCAAGCGATAAATGAATAATACTTCATTACGGTCGTTAATCACCACGCCCCCCGCTGCAGCAACGGGCATGAACTGCTCTTCAAAATTCTTCCACGACAAATCAACCTCCTGACAACGCACATGAACAGCCTTGGCACCGCGGCTGATCGCATTCTCAATCCAAGCCGTATCGGACTTTCCTTGAGATACGATGACCTCCAACCCAAACGTTGCAGGGGGTTCGGTAACCATATCCGTGAACAAGACAGGTCGATTAGCAAAATAAACTTTATACTTTTGGGCCATGATTACCTCTGATCGTGCGTTAAAAGTAGCGGAATTCCTGCTTCAAATCAAAGCCATTCAATTAAGTCCTGAACATCCCTTCACTTGGGCATCCGGATTAAAATCACCCATCTATTGCGACAACCGTAAAACGCTTTCCTACCCTGAAGTACGCCAGTACATTCGTGAAGCGTTTGTCGCCACTATTCGCGAATGCTATGGCGAACCGGAAGTCATCGCAGGTGTTGCTACCGGCGGGATCGCTATCGGTGCGTTGGTTGCCGAGGAAATGAATTTACCCTTCATTTATGTAAGAAGCGAGCCTAAAAAACACGGACTTGGAAATCAGGTGGAGGGCGTTCTTCTTCGCGGCCAGCGTGTGGTAGTAATTGAAGATTTAATCTCCACCGGATCGAGCAGCCTTACTGCAGTGGCAGCCTTGCGCGAACAACAGGCAGACATTGTAGGCATGATCGCCATATTCACTTACGGATTCAAAAAGGCAGTCAATAATTTCAGTGAAGCGAATTGCCCGCTCCAAACATTAAGCAACTACAACGCGCTATTGGAGCAAGCGGTTAAGTCCAATTATGTCACATCCGCGCAACAGCAAGCCCTGATAAACTGGGCGGAAAGTCCGGAAGCCTGGAGTGAGCAATTTCTAACAACCCATTCCTAAATCCTTCTGCTATGACTCACATTGAAAGCGAATCGACTTTGGTTCAATCACCTATCGCATCCGTTCATGCCTTTTTGTGCGATATGAATAACATTGAAAAACTATTACCTGAAGGCAAATACAGTGAATGGAAATCCACTGAACAGAGTTGCAGTTTCAAAATCCAGAACGCATATACGATTGGTCTTGAAATCACCGACAATAAACCACACAGCGAAATAACGTATTCGAGCACAGCAGGATCTCCATTCCCATTCACGTTGAAAGTTCAGCTTGGGGAATCCGGATCAGGAACTCAAGGCAAATTGATATGCGATGCGCAAATCAACCCCTTTCTGGAAATGATGGTCAAAGGTCCATTGAAAAACCTGTTCGACTACATGGCCGGTCGACTGCCCGTTGCAATGGGTGGTTAACTAGCGCGGAACCCCAAACTTCCAAGTACTCCACGTCGCACGCATCTCGTCGGTAAGCTCACTGATACGCTCACACCGGTATTTTTTAAACCATACCTGCCCGTCGGCGTTCAGTTCGACATTCAACCGACGCCCCTTTCGTAAAATGGCGAGCTTAGCGGTTGTTTCCTGCATACGCAGGAGGTGCTGAAAATTCTTGTACGGCGCAATCTCACCCACAGAAAGAATTTCATCGCCATACCACAACCCTGCTTTATCCGCCGGTGAGTCAGGCACAATAGCCGTAACCACGACTTTCAGATTGGATTCATCCACGCTCAAACCGTAGGTTGATTCAGCATACTTCGATGATGCATTGACTGCAAGGCTCACGCCCACGTTCGACAGCGCATCGCTGAGGTAAGGCGTATAATCCGCAGTGCCTTCCACCAAATCATTCCAAACGCCTTCTAAACCATTCTTTCCATTACGACTCAGTAACGAGCGATAATCATCCTTGGAATAACCAATTGCCTTCTTGCCAAACTGCTCATACAACTCGCGCATCACATTATCCAAAGAACATTGCAGAGCATTCGCTTTCATGATCAAAACGTCGCAGATGAGTGCGATTAAAAATCCTTCATTGTAGATGGAGACCTTTCGCCAGGGAATACCCGATACGTATCCATCGAGCCATGTATCCCAGCTACTTTGCGATACCGAGAGATTTAAACGACCGTGGTTGTTAAAGTGATCTTGCACATGATCACTCACCATCTCTAGCCACTCATCGTCGCTGATAGCGCCCGAGCGCCAAAGAAGCATATCACCGTAGTAAGTGGTAACGCCCTCATAGACAAAACCGGATTCAGAATAATTCTCGCGGGTGAAATCATAAGGCATCATTTCAACCGGACGAATATTCTTCACATTCCACGTATGAAACAACTCGTGACAACTGATGCCCAATAAATCTTTGAATAGATGATCTTGTTGGAAGTCTGCTGCCGGTCCCATCGCAATGACCGTGCTGTTCGAGTGCTCAACGCCGTGCCGTAAAAAATGCGGCACGAAGTGGAACAGGAAGTGATAGTCCTTGCAGGGGATATCACCGAAAATATCGAACTGACATCTCGTGAATGCTGCAAACTCGTTTAGCAATGCGGGCTCATCCAATTTGACTTCACCCTGAATCCAAAGATGGAAAGTGATGCCTTGCGCATGATACTCAAGCCTACGCATGGATGCGCTTGCGATGAAGGGACAGTCGGCCAGCTCATCGAAATTGGCAGCAAGCAATACATTCGCTGACTCTTGCTTCAAACCACAGGCAATTTGAAAATCCTGCGGTATTTCCAATTCCACGCGGTAGGGCAACTCCAGTTTATCGGCGTCGTAAAAGAAACAATTCACCGGGTTGACGTACAGTTGTTCCTCATCGAGAAAACTCGAACCGGCATTCAACTCAGCCGCATAATAGTCATAGCGAATGATCACCTTGGATGAATCGTTGGTTTCAACTATCCATTGGTCTTTTGAAGCCTTGCGAAAAACCAGAGCATCCCCGTGTTCATTGGTTGCAGTCCATCGCACGACATTCTTCGCGAAGTTTCCCAGTTCATAACGACCGGGTCGCCAGGAAGGCAATTGCAAAGTAAGTCGCGGTCTTCCGTGGGTTTCAAACTCTGCAGTAAACTGTATAAAGTGGCGGTGCGGCTGCGCAGTCGCAAGTGAATAGCGGATCATCGGCGCGGTGCAATAGATTCAACAATGGGTATTCCGGTGCTGGCATCGGGCAATGCAAAACCCGCGAGCATGCTAACCGTGGGAGCAATATCGGCAATGGTGAATCGCTCGAAAGTCTCCCCCTTGCGCACGCCGGCGCCGAAGAAAATCGCAGGAACATGCGTGTCATAAGTATACGGCGAGCCGTGTGTCGTGCCGGTCATACCATACTCGATATATCCCGGCTTGAGGATGTAAACTACATCGCCAGAGCGCGAGCTGTCGAAGCCATTTTGCGCCATCGATTTAATCAAGTCACCACCCCGAAACTGATTCAAATCTGAAGATGTGAAGGCTTGATGCACCTCCGGAAAATCCAGTGCAAGTGTTGCCACTTCATATTGCATTTCCTTCAAGCTCAATTTCTTGGATTGTATCAAAGCGCGATTCAGAAAAATATTCTGATTGCTTTCATTCACAATCCAATCACCCTGACCATATTTCCTCGCAAGGGTATCCTCGAGCATCAACTCCAAGCGATCGCTTTTCCAATATCCTCCAATCGCTTTCTGCTTGGCCGTGTAACTCGGAGTAGGCGCACCACCGTGGTCGGCTGAAAGAAAAACAAGGTACTGATCCTTTCCAATTTCCTGATCGAGATAAAGTAAAAACACGGCGAGTTCTTGATCCAAGCGCAAATAACAATCTTGCGTTTCGCGTGCATGAATGCCAAATTGATGACCGATGTAATCCGTAGAAGAAAAACTCATACAGAGCATGTCAACATCGTTGTCCTTACCGAGCTGTTCATTCTCAATGAGCGCTTGTGCAAAATCGATGGTCAGTGAATTGCCGAAAGGAGTAGCCTTTAGCAGTTCGTAATTTCCATTGACTGCGCGCAGCGCCGGAAGATCATAAGGGAAAGTCGGCCGTGTAGTGCCCTTGAATGGAGCCTCATGTGCGTTGTTATCTTCAGCACTTTCGTTGTAGATTGATTCGTCGCCTAGCAAACTCCACGGCTTGGATAAATACTCGTCCGCCTTCTTTTGAGCATTGAATGTGTTAACCCATTCGGGCAAAGCTTCCATATACCACGTGCTTGATGCCCATTTGCCTTCTTCACCTCCCACAAACCAATAGGCTGCATTGGCAGTGCGTCCTGCCGGCAGAATAGCACCGCGATCTTTCATTGCTATACCGAACACTTTCCCCTTGCGGTTGGTGTGATGACCAATCATATCCCCCAGCGTGGAGGCGGTTAAATAATGTGGCGACATTTGCCCTGCCTTAGAAGGTGTTCCTACACCTTTAACGGTCGTATCGGATGAACAGTAAATCATACTGTTCGAGGAGCGATCATACCAATCATTTTGAATAATACCGTGATACGCCGGAGTTGTTCCGGTGAAAATCGAAGCATGACCGGGGCCGGTATACGTCGGCATGAAGTTGTAGTGCAAATTGTGACACACAAATCCATCACCTAACAGACGCTTGAAGCCAACAGCCGAGAAATCATCCCAATAACGTTGAAGGTAGTCATACCGCATCTGATCTACAGTTATTCCAATAATCAGCCGGGGTGGTTTTCCAACCATTCTCGGAGTGTTAACTGCGGACTGCTGTGAGGTCGCACACGAGAGAAAAAGTGTGAAGAGCGACGCGAGATAAAAACGCAACTTAATGTTCATGAAGCGAAGTTACGCGGATGGACAGCTAGCGTGAACAATCCGATTACGAAGTAATTAAGGGGCTTTTTCACAATCGCTCCCGTTAGGAAAAAAGCTTCACGCAGAGATAAATCAAACCAATTCCAAGCAATAGGCTCAAGACCACGTTCAGTATTGCATAAGTCGCCTGCCCTTGCTGATAAAGTTGTACGGTCTCCAATCCAAAGGTCGAAAATGTACTCAACCCGCCACAAAAACCGACCGCTCCCAGCAACCACCAAGATGAATTCGTCAGCTTAATATCCAATGCATACAGCACACCGATAACCAATGCGGCCAGCGCGTTAGCCACCAATGTTGCCCAAGGAAATTTCAGGTTGAAGGATTGAAAAAGCAGAGCTGTGCCATAACGCATCACCGAACCCAAACCTCCGCCGATAAAAACCACTAAAAACTTCATGACAATGCACGCTTGGAAGTAAGTCTTTTATACACACGATAGAGCAACCAACCGCACAACATTCCATAGAGCCAACCGGCCAGGATATCGAGCGGATAATGCACGCCTAGATAAATTCTACTGTAGGAAATGAGGACGACCCAAAGCACCAAGAGCGCTGTTACGAGCTTGGAGAAAGGTCTTAACAGAAGGAAAAAGAACGTCACGACACCGGCATAGTTTGACGCATGATTGGAGAAGAAACCGTAGCGTCCTCCGCGATACGGATTACCGTGATCGTCCAAGACGAATTGCACCCATTGTTGTAACTCGGGATGATGACTAGGGCGCAAGCGCTGAACCGTTTCCTTGACAAGCTTGACGGCTACGAAATCAGTCAGAAACAGCAATAGACCAAATCCTATGCAAGCAGTGATGAATTCTACACTTGACAACCGCTTGAACATCATGAACAGCATCCACAGATAAACCGGAATCCACACGTACATCTTGCTGGTATACCACATCACACGGTCGAGCCATGCAGTATGATTCTGATGTAACAACCAAAACAGGCGTTCATCCAACGATTGTAAAACGTCAAAAAGATGCATGAAAAATTATCGATTATAAATAGCATCGATATCAGCCTTCCAATTAGCGCAAATTTGCTTGCGGCGCAATTTCAAGGTAGGTGTAATCTCACCGGCATCAATCGTGAACAATCGCGGAAGAAGGGTAAAACCTTTAACTTGCCCCCAACCGCCGAAACGTTGATTGATGCGCTGAATTTCACCATCGATTAAGCTCCGAACCCGCGAGTCGCGCAGCCAGTTGCCGGCATCATCCGCAGTGATTCCCTGCTTTGATGCCCACTCCTTGAGTCCAATAAATTCAGGCACAATAAGCGCGGCAGGAAACTTCTCTCCATCACCAATCACGATAATCTGTTCAATGTAAACGCTCTCCTTCATAGCGTTTTCAACGACTTGTGGAGCCACATACTTTCCACCCGATGTCTTGAACAACTCTTTTTTGCGATCCGTAATGCGTATAAATCCGTCCTTGATTTCGCCGATATCTCCGGTTGCAAACCATCCCTCACACAGCACTTCCGCCGTTTTCTCCGGCTCACGGTAATAGCCCATCATTACGTTTGGACCCTTACACAAAATCTCACCGTCGGCGGCTATTTTAACTTCTACACCGGAAATCACTTTGCCCACAGTACCCGGGCGCAACATACCGGGCGAACGCAGAGTGTTCACTGAAATAACCGGTGATGTTTCCGTCAACCCATAGCCTTCCAAAACGGGGATTCCCGCTCCGTTGAAAAATTTCGCCAAGCGCATTTGCAGAGCAGCACTGCCTGAAGCAACAGCCCTGATTTCGGTCAAGCCTAGTGCGGCCTTCACCTTACTGAACACCAGTTTTCTGGCTATGCTCAACTTCAATTCGTAGAATGCTCCATTGGCACCATCGGGCTCCCATTCCAGCGCCAAATCATGCGCCCATTTAAAGAGCGTCTTTTTGATGCCGGTGTTGGCCATGCCTTTAGCCAGAATTCCGTCGTAAAACTTTTCAAACAGACGCGGAACACCGGTGAAAATATGCGGACGGGCAACAGCAAGGTCATCCTTAATGGTTTCCATGCCGCTCAAATACATGTGTATGCCATTGGCGATGTACATGTAATGAAGCATGCGCTCGTAGATGTGCGACACCGGCAAGAAACTCAAACAATGGCTTAGCCCCTTCTCCAAAATCGGCAAGCGCTCTTCAGAATTAATGGCATTGCTTGCGATATTCCTGTGACAGAGCATAACCCCTTTCGGTAATCCGGTTGTTCCCGAAGTATAAATGATGGTGGCTAATTGTTCTTCACCTACTTGTTCGCTCACTGCATTGACTTGTTCCCAGGTCACCTGTTTCGCTGCCTCAAACAATTCAGTCCAATGCGGCGCACCTTGCACACGATCAAATGTGTAGATTCCTATCAATGCCGGGCATTGCGACTGCACTGAAGCAATTTTTCGATACAATTCCTCATTCGAAACAAAGCAATACTTGGATTCGCTATGGTTAAGAATATAGGTGCAATCCTCTGCCGTCATGGTCGGATAAATCGGCACATCAACAGCACCGGCCTGCATGATTCCATTATCCATGATGTCCCACTCGTGCCTGTTGGCATGCGTGATCAGCGCGACTCGCTCCCCAGGCTGAACGCCCAGAGCGATAAGTCCGCGACTAACCAGCTGCATTTGATCAACGAATTCCCGCGTGCTGATACTTACCCAATCGTTTCCAATCTTGGATGTAATCATTTTCTCGAGCGGGTAATGTTCGAGTTGGTAGTAGGCAAAATCAAACAATCGCTTCGGTGTATTCATCATATGAAGGTTTGGCGTAAAAATATTCACGGAAGGCCATCATTGGTGCATCTGCTTAAAATGTCAGAAGCGACTTATTTTCGCAGCCAAATTCTTACAGTATGCACAAGATTGCAGTTGTTGGCGCAGGCCAAATGGGAAATGGAATCGCGCATGTTTTTGCGCAGCAGGGCTATCCGGTCAATCTCATCGATGTGAAGCAGGAGGCTTTGGATAAGGCACTCGCTACTATCGCTAAAAACCTGGACCGTCAGATTGCGAAAGGCTCCATCTCAGAGGCAGACAAAAAACAAACGTTAGACAACATCAGCTTGTGCACTGAAATGCCATCTGCTTGTAGCGATCGCGATCTAATCGTAGAGGCCGCAACGGAAAACATCGAGTTGAAGCTCAAGATTTTCACTCAGCTTGACTCCTTTGCGCCCGCCGGATGCATTCTCGCTACCAACACCTCATCCATTTCCATCACGCGCATTGCGGCGGCGACGCATCGTCCACAGCACGTTATCGGCATGCACTTCATGAATCCTGTTCCCGTCATGAAGCTGGTGGAAGTAATCCGCGGCTATTCAACCACCGATGAGGTAACAGCAACAGTAGTAGCACTTTCAAAGGCCATTGGAAAAATACCCGTCACGGTAAATGATTATCCGGGATTTGTTGCCAACAAGATTCTTATGCCGATGATCAACGAGGCCATTTACACCTTGTATGAGGGCACTGCGGGCGTCGAAGAAATAGACACCATTATGAAACTCGGCATGGCTCATCCCATGGGTCCTTTGCGTCTGGCTGACTTTATTGGGCTTGACACCTGTCTTTCGATTTTGCGGGTACTACACGACGGATTTGGCAACCAGAAATACGCTCCATGTCCACTGCTGGTAAACATGGTTACAGCTGGCAAATTGGGCGACAAAAAAGGAGAAGGATTTTACAACTACGCCGACCCAAAGAATCCGGTTGTTTCAGCGTCCTTCCAAAAGAACTAGTACAATTTGATTACTCGCCGGCCTCTGCATCCGCAGCAGGTTCAGCATCCGCAGCAGGTTCAGCAAAATCGAGCATATCTTGAGCCTGAAGGATATTGTACCACGTGAGTAGCTTTCGAATGTCCGAATCGTAGACACGTTCTGCATCGTAGTCAGGAAGAATCTTCTTCATGGCATCGCGCAGAACCTTGCTTTCACTTTTAGGGTCAGGAGCCTGACCACCTTCGAAAGCGTCCTTTGCCTTCGCGAAAATTTCACGCAACGGAACATCGGCTTCGTACGTGAACATCGTAATATCACTCAAGGCACTCACTTTCTGAGTAGGATGAACGGGCACACGCTTGTTATCAATCAGCGACTCAACAATGATTGTGGCGCGGCCACCGCTAATCAATTTGTAAATTCCCGGTTTACCGGAAACAGACAATATTTTCTCCAACTCAGTCTTCATAATTCGTGAAAATGTGGCGGCAAATATCGCATAGGCATAACATTACCGCTCTACCTGAAAATCGATTTATTCAACAATCGCCTTCATTTGTGCAAAATCAGGGACATCGGTGAGATACTGATAGCTCCCTGTATTAAAATCAATGACACAACAGTGTGTTACAAGTCCGTTCGTTATCAATAAGTAAGGCACTTTGAGTTTTGCATTGTACATGGCCGCTTGCTCAAAAACAGTTTGATTCAGCGGAACCTCCGGCGATTTACATTCCGCCAGTAAAGCCGGATGTAAAGCGTTTCCAAAAACTACCAGATCACTGCGTTTGCGCATACCGTTGTAGAGAACGGTTTTTTCCACAGCCATTAAAGACATAGGACATCCCAAATGGTCAATCATAAAATGCAACAGGTGTTGGCGTACCCATTCTTCCGGCGTGAGTTTGACCCAGCGCTTCCGCACAACATCCCAAACACTCAGAACACCGTCACGCAGTTCGATGCGCAAGTTGGGCTGGGGGAAATGAAGCTTCTGCACGTTTAGGATTACATTTGATTCGCCAATAGTGGCGAAGGCAACGAAAATAGATACAACCCAGCATGGAATCGAAAGAAGAGATCGTGAAGAATTGGCTGCCACGTTATACCGGGGCAACACTTGATCAGTTTGGAAGCTTTATTCTACTTACCAACTTCGATACTTATTTGCAGAAGTTTGCCGAATGGCACAACGTTGAAATCATTGGTAAAGGCAAGGCCATGCCCATGGCAACTGCCGATGGAATCACGATGATTAACTTCAGCATGGGCAGTGCTAATGCAGCAACCATCATGGACTTGCTCAGCGCCATTATGCCCAAAGCAGTTTTGTTTCTAGGGAAATGTGGTGGTTTGAAAAAGAAAAACCAACTGGGAGATTTTGTACTTCCCATTGCGGCGATTCGCGGAGAAGGAACGAGTAACGACTACTTTCCGGTAGAAGTTCCGGCCATGCCCGCATTTACCTTGCAGCGCGCAGTTTCATCAACAATCCGCGACTTCAGTTTGGATTATTGGACAGGCACTGTATACACCACTAACCGCAGGGTGTGGGAACATGATCAACAATTCAAAGACTACCTTCGACGCATTCGTGCAATGGCTATCGATATGGAAACTGCAACACTGTTTACCGTTGGTTTCGCCAATAAAATCCCAACAGGTGCATTGCTCTTGGTCAGCGATCAGCCCATGATTCCGCAAGGGGTAAAAACCAGTGAAAGTGACCAGAAAATCACTAGCAATTTCGTAGACCAACACATCAAAGTAGGGATTGCCGCATTGAAAGAAATTCGGGACGAGGGTCAGTCGGTTCGTCACCTTCGTTGGGATTAATCATTAGCGAACCAAAAGAGCATGGAACATCTGCGCATCATCCGCGACATCGAGCTGAAGAATTACAAGCCGATCTATTTCCTCATGGGTGAAGAACCCTACTTCATTGATGTTGTCACCGATCACATCGAATCGAACGTACTCGATGAAGCCTCAAAGGCGTTTGGCCAAACCATTGTTTATGGCAGGGATGTTTCTATGGAACAGGTTATTTCGCTGGCCAAAAGCTTCCCCATGATGGGCGACAAACAAGTCGTGATTGTGAAAGAGGCGCAGGACATGAAGGAATGGAAAAGTCGCAAAAAGGAAGATGATGACGAGGACATGAAACACTTGCTCAATTACCTGCAGCAACCCACACCCTCTACGTTACTCGTATTCAATTACAAAAACAAAACGCTCGATAAGCGAAAGAAGGTATACAAGAATCTCGAAAAGGTTGGTGTCGTTTTCGATTCACAAAAAATAAAAGACTACAAACTGGCTGAATGGATTGAATCCTATGTGCAATCACGTCAGTTTAAAATCAATTCAGGCGCCTCACAATTGCTTGCCGAATACCTCGGAACAGATTTAAGTAAAGTGGTTAATGCTATCAACAAACTGGCCATCATTTTACCGGAACGCAGTGAAATCACTGCACAGCATATCGAGCAAAACATTGGCATCAGCAAAGACTACAACGTGTGGGAATTGCAAAAGGCGCTTGGCCAAAAAGATGTACTTAAGGCGAATCGCATCATTCACTATTTCGAATCGAATCCGAAATCGAATCCGATTCAAATGGTACTGCCATCACTTTACAACTACTTCTCAAAACTCGCAGCGTACATATCCATTCCCGACAAACGGAATGCTGCAGCCGAATTGGGCATGACCACCTGGGCGCTGAATGATTACAAGGAAGCATCCACCAAGTTCAACGCACAAAAAGTAGAACGTATTATCGGCTACATACGCGACACGGACAAGAAATCGAAGGGTGTCAACAACGCCTCGGCAGATGACGGCGACCTGATGAAAGAACTCGTGTTCAAGATACTGCATTAAGCGGCAATCCAATTTCGTCGAGGGTAATTGCATCTCCGACGCATAAGTCGCCGGTAGCTGACCGGAATATGACGTTTTGCCCGAACATCACTTTTCCTCCCATTGAGCGATAGGAGGCCAATGTGCGCAGCGGCTCTTTCGATTTTTCTCCCGTGACCTGATCTATGGTTGTGAATACACACCGCGAACACAACTTAACACCGGCAGCAAAGTGTTCACCAACTTTGAAGACCTTCCAGCTATCTTCTTCAAACGGCTGATGCGTTTGTACCACGATGTTCGGCCTGAATCGATCCCAATCAATTGGAAGACTTCCGACCAAGGCGAGACGTCTATTGAGGTCCTCTAGCGATGCGGTGCCAATCAGTAACACCGGATATCCATCGCCGAAGGCCGATAATGCCTGTTCCGGAGCATAGCGTGCATCCACGATACGCTCGGTTGTTGGCGGCATATATACGAGTTTACAGCTTCGCCCAAGCGCATCGGAAAAGAACGTATTTACTTCATCAGGAGCCATAATCGCTTCGCACTCATCAGACCAGATGATCACACGTATTGAAGGCCCTGTGCTCAATTCCCATGGAATTAGGATGCTGCGATTATGGTTGAGGGGCGAGCGAGCGGTGATGCTAAATCCTCCGACATCCTTCTGGACGTCAAAAAAACAGAGCGTCGGATCTTCACGCTGGGTGATGAAACGCCCTTCATCATCCACCAGCATCCAGCGTCGATCGTGGGCCAGTCCTCGATCCGACAGTGCTGCCCGATCAAGCGCTATTCCTTGTAGCGATTTGATGGGATAGATGAATATGCTGCGGATGGTTGGCGTCATAAGAATGTCAAATACGCCGGGGAAATTACGGAACAGACATCCACCCCTAAATTTGCACCCGCATGAAATTACAAAATGATCTGATTCTGCGCGCTGCACGCGGCGAATCAACCGAACGAGCGCCTGTTTGGGTGATGCGACAGGCCGGAAGAGTCTTGGCGGAATACCGCGCCACTCGGGCACAAGCCGGAAGCTTCAAGAATCTCTTGATGAACCCTGAATTAGCCGCAGCAGTAACGATTCAACCCGTCGATATCTTTGGTGTTGATGCTGCGATTCTCTTCTCCGACATCCTTGTGATTCCCGAAGCCATGGGGTTACCCTATCGCATGGATGAAGGCAAGGGCCCATCCTTCGACCAAACCATTACAAACGCCCGCGATGTAGATCAACTCAGCACCGACAACGTGCTGGAGAATTTGCGATACGTTTTTGATGCCATTGACCATATCAAACGCGATCTCTCCGACCGTGTACCATTGATTGGATTTGCAGGCGCGCCGTGGACCATCTTCTGCTACATGGTAGAAGGACGCGGATCAAAAACATTCTCACTTTCCAGGGCAATGCTCTCCAAAGATCCCGAGTTGGCACATCGCTTGCTTAGCCGGATTACGGAAGCAACCATCGTTTATTTGAAAGAGCAGATCAACCATGGTTGCAACATGGTTCAGTTGTTTGACAGCTGGGCCGGTATACTCAACAAAGACACATACGAACAGTTCGCTTTGCCATACATTCAAAAAATATGTGATGCTATTACCGAAGTGCCGGTAACCGTGTTTGCTAAGGGGGCTTTCTTTTCCCTGGAAGCCATGGGCAAACTGAATTGCCGCACCATCGGCATTGACTGGCACACTTCACCAGAATTTGCCCGTCAAGCCATAGGTGGAAGCAAAACGCTACAAGGCAATCTCGATCCAGCTGTTCTGTATGGCTCAGAATCTTTCATCATCGAACAAACCGAACGAATGCTTGATGCTTTCGGAGGTCATCAGTATATTGCGAACCTCGGGCACGGGGTTTATCCCGATATTGACCCGGGTAAACTCAAGCTATTCATTCAAACCGTACAAGCGTATCAATACAAACCATCATGAATAAAGTTAGCTTAGCACTGGTCGCTCTGCTGTTTTGCAGTTTGGCCTCAAATGCACAAACCAAAAAGCCCGGAACGGCACCATCCAAGACAGGAACCAAGACCACCACTGCATCAAAAGAGGCAGCATCGGTCGAAGAGAACACGGCTCCAACCAATCTGCTATTGGATGCAAGCTTCGAGTTAGATGACGTCAAGTTGCTGAAGGCATACGGCCAGCTGCCAACCATGATTAAAAACTGGGGATCTCCCAACGAGTCACAAGCTGACCTCTTCAACACAATGGCGAAGAGCCCCAAAGTGGCGGCACCCAAAAACGATCTCGGAACAGAAGAGCCGTTTGAAGGCAGCGGCTACGGCGGATTTCGCGCATTCACCAAAGACCCCAAGAAAACGCGCACCTACATGCAAGCACGTCTTACACGCAAGCTTGCAAAAGACAAACTCTATTGCGTAAAATTCAATGTAAGCCTGTCTGATTTGAGCAAATGGGGAGCCAACAACGTGGGTATGTTTATCAGCGACCGTAAGGTCCAAAACGCCAACACCAATGCGCTCACCTTTCAGCCTCAAATCACGGAAAAAACCAATGCTCCTGTCACAACAATGAGCGGCTGGGAAACCATTTGCGGAACTTACCTCGCTAACGGTCGCGAAGAATATATCATCATCGGATGTTTTGGTGTTGAGGCCGACATCAAACTCGAAAAAGTCGTTAAACCTACAAGCCAGGAAGGTATGATTATGCCGGAGGCATACTACTACATCGACAATGTAGAGGTCCTTGAAATTGCATCTCAGACCGATTGTTTCTGCGGAAAAAAAGAAGACAAAGATCCTGACTTGATTTACAGCCGTGCCAGTGCGAAAAACGTAGACATGAAACCCGCCGAAATGGTGAAAGCCACTTCCGTGTGGTTCTCCTATCTCTCGGCTGAAATACCGGCTATGTTTGAGCAGGAGCTGCTGGATGTTGCCAAATTACTCCAGGACAATCCGACCATTAAATTGGATTTGGTGGGCCACTCCGACAATGACGAGCAAAACGAAACCAAGACCAGCAAAGCGTATATCGGCCTTGCGCAGACCCGTGCAGAAGCCATCAAGAAATTCCTTACCGACAATGGTGTGGATGCAAGCCGAGTGAGCGTCTCCGGAAAAGACAATACGGTACCTGCAACCGACAAGACAACTCCGCTTGGAAAAGCACAAAACCGACGTGTTGAATTTTCTGTGAAATAAATTCAATAACCAACAAAACTCAAGGGAAGCTTCGGCTTCCCTTATTTTTTGCCTATTCACATCATTCCGCTGATAATCGCTGCGCAGTGTAGCGAAATATTCACGGAGAATTTGAGTTATTCGTGCGCATGAAGCGATGGCTAGCAAGCATATTCCTGTGGTTACCGGCGTTGGTCATGTGCGCGCAAAACCTCGTCATGAACGGAAGCTTTGAAACAAAATCATACTGTCCGAGCAATTTCAACCAGCAGACGCTGAATACGATTGCGGGCTGGTGGCAGCCCACCGATGGCACCCCGGATTACTTTAACGCCTGCAGCGACAAAGCTGGTGTGCCCAATAATGTCTTCGGCCAACAGCAGGCTAAAGACGGTGAAGCCTATGCCGGCTTCGTTACCTACAGCGTAGGTAATAAGCGCAACTATCGCGAATACCTGCAAACCAAATTGAACCGTCCACTGATAGCCGGAGAAATGGTATGCATCGAACTCTATGTAAGTGCAGCAGATTACTGCAACTACATTACCGATGGGTTAGGTGTTTTATTGAGTGAAAAGAGAGCTGAAAGTAATCTGCAAAGTGAATTGGCCTATGTCGCTACAATGAGTAACCCCCAACTAAATATGTTGGACGAATCTACGGAATGGCAGCTACTTTCCGACATCTACACGGCTAAGGGCGGGGAAGAATACCTGACCATTGGCAACTTCAAAACCGACAAAGAACTTAAGGTCATTCGTCGCACCGCCGATATGAACGATAAGGGCTACGGTACGTGGTCATACGTGTATGTCGATGATGTCAAAGTAAAACCCGTGCAGCGCAAACTCGAATGCAGTTGTGAAAACGAATACCTCGCAAGTATTGCCGTAGACCCACCGCTTGAACTGAATGAGTATACTAAAATTAAGCTCGACGCCATCCTCTTCGATTTTGATCAAGACTTACTGACTGATGAAGCCTTGCAACAACTCGAAGATGTGTATGTATTGCTGAAGAAGAATCGGGCAATGTATATGGAGATATCCGGTCACACGGATGTTGTCGGTCCGGACGGTTACAACCTCAACCTATCTAAGCGCAGAGCACAAAAGGTAATCGACCATTTAGCCGCAAAGGGCATTGACGCTTCCAGATTGCAACTGACTTTTTTCGGTAAAGATATTCCCATCGCTGACAACACGACCGACGAGGGTCGTCATCAAAACCGGCGCGTTGAATTTCAAATTTTGGAGAAGAAGTTTGAGTTGATCCAGTAATCAACTGTTAATCTGTTCCCAGATCATGTCCTTGAGTCGATCGATGTTCATGTTCGCAACTGCTGAAATAAACATTGACGGCACATCCTTGGGTAACAATTCCCGCATCTGATCCATCATTATTTCATCAAGCATGTCGCTCTTGGTAATGGCAAGAAGTCTTTTCTTGTGCAATAACTCCGGATTGTATTTGCCGAGTTCATTGACAAGCACTTTGTATTCAGCGGCGATATCCTTTGAATCGCAGGCAATCATGAAAAGCAGCGTTGAGTTTCGTTCGATGTGTCGAAGGAAGCGATGGCCCAATCCTTTGCCCTCGGCAGCACCTTCAATGATTCCGGGGATATCGGCCATCACAAAAGAGCGATCACCTCGGTAGCGCACCATTCCTAAATTGGGAACAAGGGTTGTAAAAGGATAATCAGCGATTTCGGGCTTGGCTGCGCTAACAACGGAAAGCAATGTTGATTTACCCGCATTTGGGAAACCAACCAAACCAACATCCGCGAGAACCTTCAACTCAAGAATCTTCCATTCCTCTTTCCCGGGTTCACCCGGCTGCGCATAGTCAGGCGCTTGATTGGTGGACGTTTTGAAGTGATCGTTACCCAATCCGCCACGTCCTCCGGAAACCAGAACATACTCTTGATCCTCTTCCGTGATTTCAAATTCAATGCGTCCGGTTTCAAAATCTTTGGCGACAGTACCCAGTGGGACTTTCAATATTTCATCTTCCCCTTGAGCGCCTGTTCGTTTGGCACCGGCACCAGCCTCTCCGTCCTCAGCAATAACATGCTTGCGATACTTCAAGTGAAGCAGTGTCCACACATCCTTACTTCCTCTGACAATGATATGACCACCACGACCACCATCGCCACCATCCGGACCACCCCTCTCGATGAACTTTTCGCGACGGAAATGCCGACTACCGCCTCCACCCTTTCCTGAGCGACAGCAAATTTTTACATAGTCAACAAAATTTGATTCAGCCATAAGTTTTGTATCGGTTGCTAGTGCAACTTATAAGAATGTATCTAAAGCCGAACACAGACGTTGGGTAATTTCTTCTACACTTCCAACACCGACAATGCCTCGGTATTTTTGCTGGTCGCGGTAATAATTGGCCACCGGAGAGGTTTCGCGGTTATAGACGGCTATGCGGTTGCGGACAATGGTCTCATCGCCATCATCTGCTCTACCACTCGTTGTTGCGCGATTAAGCAGACGTTTGATGAGTTCTTCTTCATCAACTTCTAAAGCAAGCATGCATGTAATTGACGAGCTTTTTCCCGTCAGGAACGTATCGAGGGCGGCCGCCTGTGCTGAAGTGCGCGGGAAACCGTCGAAGATAAATCCCTTGGCACCGGGGTGCTTTACGACTTCACTCTCCAACATGGAAATGGTCAAGCTGTCCGGTACAAGTTCACCCTTGTCCATAAAAGCTTTGGCCTGTTGTCCAAGTTCCGTTTCACCCTTGATGTTAGCACGAAAAATATCGCCGGTACTGAGGTGAACTAATCCATAGCGTTGCAGCAGGATTTCCGATTGGGTCCCCTTACCGGCTCCGGGAGGACCAAAAAGCACTACGTTGAGCATGCTGGTCTAGTTTGATTGGGTGCAAAAATAAGCGGTTTACAAGTTGAATGCGCCTTGCAAACTGCCTCGAGCGCGATGTGCGCAAAAAAGATTGATATGTCGGGAAAGTCATTCTACCTTCGCCGCTCAAATTTACAGTCATGAACTTTGATGTTATTGTACTCGGAACCGGCCCCGGCGGCTATGTTGCAGCAATTCGTGCTTCTCAATTAGGTTTAAAAACAGCAGTCATCGAGCGTGAAGCTCTCGGTGGCATCTGCCTTAATTGGGGCTGCATTCCAACGAAAGCGCTTCTGAAAAGTGCTTCGGTTTTCGAATACATCAATCATGCGAAAGATTATGGAATCGAAGTAGGTGCTCCCAAAGCCGATTTTCCGGCGGTAGTAAAACGCAGCCGCGGCGTTGCCGAAGGCATGAGCAAGGGCGTTCAGTTCCTGATGAAAAAGAATAAGATTGAGGTCATCATGGGCAACGGTATACTGAAGCCCGGCAAAAAAGTAGCCGTAACAGGCGCCGATGGCAAAGTCACGGAATACAGTGCCAACCACATTCTGGTAGCTACCGGTGGCCGCTCTCGTGAACTGCCTGCGTTAAAGCAGGACGGCAAAAAAATCCTTGGCTACCGTGATGCCATGGTTCTTCCTTCGCAACCCAAGACTATGGTTATTGTTGGAAGTGGAGCAATCGGTTCAGAGTTCGCATACTTCTACGCAGCAATGGGCACTAAAGTCACGCTCGTCGAATTCATGGCCAACATTGTTCCGGTGGAAGACGATGATATATCAAAAGCTTTGGCCAAGTCATTCAAAGGAATGGGCATCGACGTATTGACGCAAACAGAGGTAACCAACGTAGATACAACCGGCACAGGGTGTAAGGTAACACTCAAAGATGCTTCCGGTGAAAAGCTGTTGGAATGCGATGTTGTGCTTTCTGCAGCCGGTGTTGTAGCGAACATTGAAAATATTGGATTGGAGGATGTGGGCATCATCACAGACAAGGGAAAAATTATCGTAGACAAATTCTACAAAACCAATATCCCGGGATACTATGCCATCGGAGATTGCACACCTGGCCAAGCACTTGCTCACGTAGCCAGTGCGGAAGGTATTATCTGTGTTGAGCAGATTGCAGGTCATCACCCGCAGCCACTTGATTACGGCAACATTCCGGGTTGCACTTATTGCACGCCTGAAATAGCCTCCGTTGGTTTGACCGAACGTGCTTGCAAGGAGAAGGGACTCGACATCAAAATCGGTAAATTCCCTTTCTCAGCCTCCGGAAAAGCAAGTGCAGCCGGTCACAAAGACGGTTTTGTGAAGCTTATATTCGATGCGAAATATGGTGAGTTACTTGGCGCGCACTTGATTGGTGCCAACGTGACAGAAATGATTGCCGAATGTGTTGCCTTGCGTAAACTCGAGACAACCGGCGAGGAATTAATCAAAACTGTGCATCCCCACCCGACGATGAGCGAAGCCATTATGGAAGCTGCAGCAGCCGCTTACGGTGAGGTGATTCACCTTTGATTAATTTTCAGGGAAGCCGTTCTCGGCCCAGCACTCGATTTTATTGATTTGATCTTGCGTGAGCGAAGATCCTTGAGGCATCGTTTGATTGGTCAAGACCTCACGCTTGAAATCCCCGTTTTGCAAGATTCCGGATAATCCATTGTAGGAGGTATAGTTTGGGTGACAGCTAGCTGAACCGCAACGAGCATCCAGAATGGTTTTGATCGAGCCGTTGTAGGTTGGATTTGAACCATCACAACTTGGCGTTAACTTCCCCGATTCCTTTTTACAAGCTGTGAATGCAGCCACAAGGCAACTGATGGCAATTATTTTTTTCATACAATAAGATTTTAGTCGATAAAAAAAACCCACCAAATGGCGGGTTTTCAGATTTTCTATCAGGATTAGTTTTCTGCGACCTCTTTTTTCTTGCGGCCACGTTTTGGCTGCTCCTGATCTACCCATTTGTCGTTTTTGTGTTCTCCCATTACAACAACTTCCTTCTCCGGGAAAACTCCATATCGCTGGGCAATAAGCATCATACCTTCACGTGTGGGGCTATACATCATTACTGGGCTAGCCATGCCCTTGTTCTTCACGCCCACATAAAACCCATTCTTTAAGCGAGCGGGTTTGGTTGCCGGTCTGCAGGCTGACTTTTTTCCGTTCATGGGCGCAAGATACACCTTTTATGGGGTGGACGTTTCTTAAAAAAACATTAAAAATTGAAATGCAAGCCGAGAACAGGGTAAACCCCTAGAAATCAACCACTTTGGACAGACCGCCAGAAATAAAGCGTAAACTACTGATTTCAAGCCATTTCCGGCTGAAGACAGGTCGATTTTACCTTTTCGAGGGCAAAATCAATTTCGTTACGGGTGTTGAAGCGGCTGAATGAAAAACGAATACTTGCAGATCCCGGCTTCAGAGCACCAATCGCGTCGAGCACGTGGGAGCCTTTGGTTGCTCCGCTACTACAAGCACTACCACCACTGCACGCAACACCCTCTAAATCAAGTAAAAACAATAGCATGTCGGCGTTAGGAGTCGGCGGAAACGTAACATTCAGTACAGTATACAAGCTGTTCGAACTGCGGGACTCGCCGTTGAAGACTATTCCTGGCATAGCAGCTTCCAATTGACTGGCCATGTACTGCTTTAGACCGGACACATATTCTTGATGTTCAACAAGTTCCCCGTATGATAAATCAAGTGCCTTGGCCATTCCAACGATACCAATGAGGTTTTCGGTTCCGCCACGCATGCCTCGCTCCTGCCCTCCACCGGTAATATTCGGATTAACTTTCAACTTTTTGTTGACATATATGAATCCTACGCCCTTTGGGCCATGAAACTTGTGTGCAGAAGCATTCACAAACTGTAGGTCTAACTTCGCTAGGTCAAAGGCATAGTGTCCCATCGTTTGGACCGTATCGCTATGGAAAACGGCTTCATAACGGTTACATAAATCAGCGACGGTTTGCAAAGGCAAAAAATTCGCAATCTCATTATTGGCGTGCATGAGCGACACAAAACATTTATCGCCTTGTTGTAGTAGTGACTCCAGGTGCTCCAAGTCTACGACGCCCTTCTCATCCAACTTCACAAGAGAGAGCTTTGCCAATTGGCGATCAGCCATAAGTTGGGCAGTCTTGATTACCGCGCTGTGCTCGACAGCGGAGGTGATAATGTGTGTGCATCCCAAATCATACACGGCAGCGTTCATAGCCAGATTGTCGGCTTCGGTTCCACCACTTGTAAAGTAAATTTCTGAGGGAGAACAATTCAGCCATTTGGCAATAGATCTTCGCGACTGCTCAATGGCCGACTTTGTTTTGCGTCCGAAAGCATGCGACGACGAAGGATTTCCGTAAAAAGTTGTCAGGTAAGGCATCATCGCCTCAACTACACCTTGGTCTATGGGTGTAGTAGCCGCATTATCGAGATATACATTCATGATCGTTCATCGGTGAAGGTCATTGCTTCACGCACTACAAATTTGCTGATAAAAAAAGACATTCCCAAACTAAACCACCGCAATTCCTGCAATTGACCTGACCGAGCTCATAACGGTCTGAGCCAACTCAAGGGCTTTTTCGCGATCGGTATGTTCGGCGATAACTCTCACGATTGGCTCAGTATTGCTTTTGCGCAGGTGCACCCAGCCCTCCGGAAAATCGAATTTCACGCCGTCGAGTGTCGAGATTTCCGCGCTTGGATAAAGGGCGATCACCTGTTCCAGGATGGCATCCACATCCATACCCGGTTGCAATTCGATTTTGTTTTTGGATATCTCATAGCGCGGATAACTATCGCGCAGTTCCGACATGCGTAGTTTCTTCTTGGCGAAATGCGATAGAAACAGTGCTAAACCGGCGAGAGCGTCACGACCGTAGTGTGCTGCCGGGTAGATGATTCCCCCGTTACCTTCACCTCCGATTACGGCGTTAGTTGCCTTCATGGCGGCGACTACATTGACCTCTCCAACGGCCGCAGCCACATAGGTTCCTCCATGCGCGAGCGTAACATCGCGCAAGGCACGGGTGCTCGATAGGTTAGAAACTGTATTTCCGGGCTTAAGGCCGAGGACGTAATCAGCGACGGCAACCAAGGTGTATTCTTCACCGAAGACGGTGCCGTCTTCACAAACGAACGCCAATCGATCGACATCCGGATCGACCACGATACCCAAATCGCACTGCTTTTCCTTTACCAAAGCGGCGATATCACCGAGGTGTTCGGGAAGTGGTTCGGGATTGTGTGGGAAATGGCCATCGGGGTGACAGTGAATCGTGTGTACCTGTTCGACGCCGAGGGCTTTCAGTAAAGCCGGGACATAAATTCCTCCACTGCTATTGACGGCATCGACGGCAACGTTGAGACCCGCATTTGCAATAGCCTCGCGGTCCACAAATGGAAGTTTAAGGACTTCCTGAATATGAATATCAAGATAATCTTTGGACTCAATTTTCCCCAGGGCGTCAATGGTTGCAAAGGCAACGTCACCGGATGCGGCGAGTTCCAGCACCTCTTGTCCCTCAGCAGCAGAAATAAACTCTCCTTTCGCATTGAGTAATTTCAAGGCATTCCACTGTTTAGGATTGTGACTTGCCGTGAGAATGATTCCGGCGTGAGCACCTTCCATGGGCACTGCGACTTCGACGGTCGGTGTTGTGCTCAGTCCCACATCAATAACATGAGCACCCATACCCACTAGGGTATTGCACACCAGCGCATTGACCATACTGCCGCTAATTCGAGCATCACGACCAACAATGATTTTAACAGCAGCCGTTTGGTTTTGTCGTTGAATCATGGCACAAAAAGATGCCGAGAATTTCACAACGTCAATAGGTGTAAGGCCATCACCCTCCTTTCCTCCCATGGTTCCGCGAATACCGGAAATAGATTTAATTAGTGTCAAAGCAGTTTGGTTTTGGTTAGCAATTCTAGTTGGCAAATTACGGTAACACTTTAGGAACCTTTCATTAGCAAACCGGTATTTTTACACCAAAGAATCGTAATGAACTACCTTGCACATGCGGTATTGTCGTTTGAAAATGCTCCCGTTCTGGTCGGGCAATTCATCGCCGATGATGTGAAAGGGAATCAATGGATGCGATACGAAGCGGAAATTCAGCGTGGAATATTGCTACATCGTTTCATTGATGATTTCACAGACCGTCACGCTGCTGTCCTGCTTCTTAAATCAAAGCTCTATCCTGCATTGGGTAAGTTCGCCGGGGTGGCTCTGGATGTTATTTTTGATCATTGCCTGTCGCTTCGTTGGGAATCGCACTTTCAAAACGAGCGTTACGAAAGCATTACCACTATATACAGTACGTTGAGTTCAAATCGGGTTCACTTATCCGAAAAGCAGCGGTACATCCTTGATAAAATGCTGGAGCATGATTGGATGAATATGTATGCCGGCAAAGAAGGAACTGCTGAGATTTTACTCCAGATGTCGAAGCGTATCCCATTGATTAATCCATTGCATCGAGCATGGGAGGCATTTGAGATGCATGAGGCTGCCGTATTTTCCACTTTTGATGAATTTTTTCCGGAATTACTATCAGCGGCAAACCTGAAATATGATACTTTTGCAGACCAGCGATAAAAACGACGCCTTTAACACCCGATTTCAAGCCCTAATATGAAGTCTTGTTTTTTTAAACATGGTATGACCCTCTTTCTGCTTGTGGCCTTGCACATGGCATGCTCCGCGGCTACCATCATGTTGGAGGGCCGCTATCAGCAGCGCAACATCTTCGTTATTAATGCTGCTTCTACCGATGGGATTGGATACTGTATTTATGAAGTACTCGTCAACGGATTACTGACAACAGACGAAATCAATACGCAGGCTTTTGAAATTGACCTGACCATTTACGGTTTGAAAAACGGTGATCCGGTCAACATTCTCATCAAGCATAAAGATGGCTGTACGCCGAAAATTCTGAACCCCGGAGCACTCGAGCCATCACCTAGCTTCGTTTGTACCAAGATTGAATGCGGCATGAATGGTTCTTTGATTTGGGAAACTACCGGCGAAATGGGCAAGATTCCGTTTATTGTTCAACAATACAAGTGGAATAAGTGGGTGAATCTTGGTGAAGTTTTAGGGAACGGAACAAACACCAAAAACATTTACAAGTTTCAAGCACAATTAACCAGTGGCACTAACAAATTCCGTGTTGTGCAGAAGAGTTTTGAAGGTGATTTAAGAAAGTCGCCCACCTGTGAGATGAAAAGCACCGTTGAAGCTGTCACTCGCCGTTACGAAAAGAAATCGAAAACTGTATACTTTAGCACTGAAACTTCTTACGAGCTGCATAACGTATTTGGTCAAGTAGTAAAGCGTGGGAGAGGCACGAGCATAGACTGCACGGCACTAACCCGCGGTGAATACTGGGTCAGCTACGACGACAGAACCGAGAAGTTTATGAAAAAGTAATTATTTTTATTCATCCAAAACCGCTTACGTAAAAAGCCCTCGGTTTTTGCCGAGGGTTTTTTATTTTTAGGGCTGACTAATTTTTAATCGCACTAAGAGTTGAAGAGCCAGCATTGCACCATAAGACTTTCGATTTGCTTGATGACAACAATGCTTATGGTTTGTTCCGGTTGCTTCGACACAGCATCCAAGCGTAAAGCGCGCGAGCAGGCGGAAGCTGTGATTGACCTCGACTCTATTCGCCGCAGGGGTTCGCTGATCATGCTGACGGAGAACAGTGCATCAACTTATTACCTCTATCGAAACGAGGCACGCGGTTTTGACTACGAGATGGCGTCTGCCTTCGCTCGCAGCTTGGGGTTGAAGCTGGAAGTAAAGTTGATTGACGATGTCGACAAGATGCTGGAGCTTTTATTGAGCGGCGAAGCTGATTTGGCGGCGAGTAATTTGACGATTACACCCACAAGACTTAACCTCGTGTCATTCACCAAACCGTTGTATTCGACGCGTCAAGTTCTTGTTCAGCGCAGTATCGAAGGTTCGGGCGGCTCAAGCGGTCTAGCCATTCACGACACTAGTGAGCTGCACCTATTGCCCATTTGGGTTCACCGTTATTCATCCTTCTACGAGCAACTCGAAGCAATCCAATCAAGGAGTGGCCAGCCGATGCGCATTGAAGAGGCTCCTGGCGAAATCAGTACCGACGACCTCATACGCCTCGTGGATGATGGCGCTATTCCGGCGACCATCACCGATGAAAATCTTGCTGCGATGGAGCTGAATGACTACCCCTACATCGACATAAGCATCGCCATCAGCGGGGCTCAGGAAATCGGTTGGGCTGTGCGCAAAAGTTCACCGCAATTACTCAAGGCCCTGAATGAATGGCTGGGCCAAAAGGATGTCAAAACACGATTGAATAAAACCTACGCCAAATACTTCACAGACGAGCCGATTGAACGTCCGGGGGGCTTTGTTTTACCGAAGGTGCAACCGGGGGATATTTCTCCCTACGATTCCCTTTTCCGCAAATTCGCTCCTCGCTTAAATTGGGATTGGGAAATGTTGGCATCGATTGCCTACCATGAATCGCATTTCAACCCCAATGCCCATTCTTGGAGCGGAGCGTATGGATTGATGCAACTCATGCCTCAAACCGCCAAACGCTTTGGTTGTAGCGGCACCCCAACGCCTGAATGCAGTGTTGAAGCCGCAGTGAAGTACCTCCAATACCTAGTGAAAATGTGGGAACCCCGCGTACCGAATCCACAAGAGCGCACCAAATTCGTTTTAGCCAGTTACAACATTGGACAGGGCCATGTCATTGATGCGCAAAACCTAGCTCGGGAACTAGGCATGCGTGACACTGTTTGGGATGGTGAAGTTGCGGAGGCTCTTTTGTTAAAACAACAAGAAAAATACTATACGATGCCATGTGTCAAACATGGGTATTGTCACGCCAAGGAACCCTTTATTTTTGTTCAGAAGATTATCGGCACATACGAATTGTATAAAACCGTATCTAATCCATAACACATGCAAGGAAGAGTACTTATCGGCATTTTACTGTGGGTGGCATTCACTCTTGGTGGGTGTAAAAAGGAGGAATCCAAGCCTTTCAACATTGTCGGACGGGTAGTGGATGGTGATTCAGGCGAGGGCTTGTCGCAGGTTGCGGTTACCGTTGAAAAGCAGGTAATCCAAAGCGGCGTATTCGGTCAGACCTGGCTGAACGCCTCCTCAACCAGTTCGGCGAGCGATGGCGGATACAGCTGCACCTGGCCGCGCGAAAATTTCGCAGCACTGCGCATCAGCCCTGAAAAAGCGGACTACGTAGGTGCCGTCAAAAACCTGGATGTCGACGCATTCAAAACAGCAGAGGACTTCACAATTAACCGTGATTTGGTGATGTATAAAGAGGGATTTATCACGGTAACCCTGCGCAACACCGGACAAGCAGCGGCGCAAGACCGATTGGCATTCACGTTTCTCAACGCGAACTTTGATTGCAATTGCTGCTCGAATTTTTGGCGTTTGTATGAAGGTGCCACAGTTGACACTGCCTTTACATGCAGGATTTATGGTAATCGGTGGTTGAAATACCAAGTAAATTCGACCATTGGGTTTAACGACTCCATCTTTGTGGATAGCGTATATTGCCCTGCGTTTGTCACTACCGCTATCGAAATTGATTATTAACGGATACAATTCACACGGCCGTAACTTGACTAAAGACGCGACCATTTTATTTTGTGCTTATGCGGATTAAACAATTCCTTTTCTCCATTATTTCCTCGCTCTGTCTAACTGCGAACGCGCAGATTGTCACTCCACCCAATTTTTCCAACCTGCGTGCGATGGCGGAATGGGAGGAGGTACAGGCCCTTACCATATCATGGACAGGATTTCCGGCGATACTCAAGCAGATTGTGGCTGCTGCTCGATTGGAAACAGTTGTCATCATTCTTAGTGATGATGTTCAAGGCACTGAAGACTATCTTTTAGCAAGCAACACAGGCGGAAGTGCCTTTGCGAATTTGGATAATGTCCTCATCGTTGACGCCAACTACGACAGTATTTGGATGCGCGATTATGGGGCTAACCCTGTCTATGGCAATGAAGTTGATTCACTGATTTTAGTAGACTGGGTATACAATCGCAACCGTCCGGATGATGATACCTCACCCGCTTTTGTGGCGGAGGCTTTGAACCTTGATTTGTACGAAACCTCACAGCCGCCATACGACCTCATGAATACGGGCGGAAACTATATGAGTGATGGTTTCGGGACAGCTTTTGCGTCCGAACTCATCTTGGATGAGAATGACGGTAATGGCGATATTAACGGTATCAATTACCCGATTCACACCGAAGGTGAAATCAATAACATTTTGGAAACGTTCATGGGCATTCATACTTATATCAAGATGCCAACTTTGCCTTATGATGGCATACACCACATTGACATGCACATGAAACTCGTCGATGAAGAGACCTTACTGGTTTCAGAATATCCGCAAGGGGTTGCCGATGGTCCGCAGATTAATGCCAACATCGAATACGTGCTGAGCAATTACCAAAGCGTTTTTGGAACGCCTTATCGTGTGGTGCGCATTCCGGCGCCTCCAAGCACGCAGGGCGACTATCCCGACAATCAAGGTTCCTATCGCACCTATACGAATGCCGTATTTGTCAATAGCACGATTATTCTTCCAACCTACAGAGAGGAATATGATAGCACAGCATTACGTATATGGGGTGAAGTTTGCCCGGGCTATACCTTGGTTGGCATTGATTGCGACAACAACAATAACAACATCATCAGTCAAAGCGGAGCTATTCACTGCATCACCCACACCGTTGGTGTAGCCGATCCATTGTTGATTTCGCATCAGCCCTTGCAGGACACGTATGAAGTCATTAACCCTTATTTGGTATCTGCCTACCTGAGTCATCGCTCAGGTGAAGAGCGCGCCACCTTGTACTGGAAAACTTCTGTTGAGAGCACTTTTACCGCCATCGAGATGCAGCAGGTGGGGGACAACTGGGAAGCTGCCATTCCGGCTCAAGCCGCCGGAACGCGGGTTCAGTATTACCTAGAGGGTGAATCCGTAAGCGGTAAAATTCAGGTACGTCCGATGCCGGCACCGGAAGGTTTCTGGTCGTTTGACGTGCTGGGAGAAGTTTCTGCAGTAAATGAGTTTGGATCTACTGTGATTCAGCGCGTGTTTCCTAATCCGGCCGGAGCGATTACCTGTGTTGAGGTAAGTGCTAAAATCGGCTCTCTATCGAACATCACCTTACATGATATGACAGGTAGATTGGTTCATACGCTTCACAGCGGCATGCTTTCCGGCGGTACATCGAAATTTTTCTTTGATGCTTCGACATTTTCACCTGGCGCCTATCAATTATCTGTAGAGACAGGTACCGCGAAACATAGTTTGGCCGTGATGATAAAATAACCTTGGAAACGAAGAAGCTCATACCTGACGAAGCCATTGCATCCGCTACGCGTTTGCAAAAGGATAATCCTATTGTTGGGCTTTTATCCAAGGTAGCTCGCATCGATAAGGTGAACGACCTTTACGCTCAAATCTGCGAGTGTCCGGGTATAGAATGCATCGAAAAACTTTTTGAGTTGCTGGAATTGGAACTAGAGATAGATGAAAAGCAACTCGAGCAGATTCCAAAAACCGGTGCGTTCATCATCGTTTCGAATCATCCCTTTGGTGCATTAGACGGCCTTGCCATGCTTATGGCTATTGCCAAAGTCCGTCCCGATTTCAAGGTGATGGCCAACTTTCTACTTCGCAATGTTGAACCGATCAAAGATTATTTCATTGCGGTAAATCCTTTCGAATCACGACGGGAAGCCTATTCCAATCTTACCGGACTCAAAGCTGTCATGCATCATTTGGAAGAGGGCAAGCCATTGGGCATTTTTCCCGCGGGTGAGGTTTCAACTTTTCAAAGTGAGTTGCAGACTATCGCCGATAAGAAGTGGGCCACCTCGGTGGTTAAAATCGTTCGCAATGCAAAGGTGCCGGTGATTCCGCTTTTCTTCGATGGTCGTAATTCGCGGGTGTTTCATCTGTTGGGAATGATTCACGCTAACTTGAGAACACTGGCTCTGCCTTCGGAAATGCTTCGCAAGAAGGGAAAAGTCATCCGATTAAAAATAGGCAAGCCGATTCAACCCAAGGATACGGAAATGTTTTCCAATCTTGATCAGTACGGGCGTTATCTGCGCGCCAAAACCTATGCTCTTGGAAGTTCGTTTGATGTGCGCAGGGATTATTTCCGAATGTTTCGTATTGCCAAGACTCCTGAGTCGATTATTCAACCTGTTTCTTCTGAACTCATTCGTCAAGAAATTGATGCCATCCAATCATGTCGAACACTGTCCTACGACAACTTCGATTGTTACGTTGTAGGCAGTGAATACATCCCCAATATTCTGCAAGAAATCGGTCGTCTGCGCGAGGTCACTTTCCGCGCCGTCGGTGAGGGAACCAACAAGAGTATTGACTTGGATGAGTATGATTTGTATTACAATCATCTCATTCTTTGGGATCGTGAAGCCGGTCGCATTGCCGGGGCCTATCGCGTAGGTAACGGTCTGCAGATCATGGAGCGTTATGGCAAGAAAGGCTTTTATATTTCCTCGCTGTTCCGCATGAACAAAGAAATGGATGGAATGCTTGGTCAGTCGCTCGAATTAGGTCGATCATTTATCGTACAGGATTATCAACGTCATAGACTTTCACTCTTCCTTCTTTGGAAAGGAATATTATTCTACTTACTGTCTAATCAGCAATTCCGTTACATCATTGGTCCGGTATCGATCAGTAATCAATATCAGGAGGTTTCCAAAGACCTGATTATTCAATTCATCACGCGTCATCATTTTGATCACGCTATGGCCGAGCATGTCGAGCCACGCAATGCCTTCAGTCCGAAAGTGAAGCACATCGACACAGATGCGCTCTTACATTCAACGCAAGCCGACATTAAAAAGATGGATCGCATCATCAGTGATATTGAACCATCGAGTTTTACTATGCCGGTATTATTGAAGAAATACCTTCAGCAGAATGCTAAGATTATTGCGTTCAATTGTGACCCGAAATTCAACAATGCCCTTGATGGCTTGATGTATCTAGATATGATGAATTTACCGGCCGACACCATTGAAACGCTTCAGCGCGAAATGGTGAGTTAGGCCACGTATGAATTTCCTATCTTGGTCCACATAATCGGACCATCATGTCAACCAACCGTCGTAAATTCATCAAGACATCTGCAGCAACAGGCCTTGGATTAGGTCTTGGAATGTTTCATCGTGCCTTTGCACAAACGCAAGACACTCCTGCTCCACCAGCCGACATCTACAAAGAGGGATTGGTGTTATCCACCTGGGATGCGGGGTTAGCTGCCAATGCCGCGGCTTGGGAAGCGATGCTGGCTGGTGGAAATGCGCTCGACATGGCTGAAAAGGGTGTGAATGATACGGAGGCCGACCTATCGAATCTCAGTGTTGGCTTGGGAGGTTTTCCGGATCGCGAAGGAAAGACAACCCTTGACGCGTGCATCATGGACAGTCAGGGAAATGCGGGGAGCGTTATGTTTTTGGAACACATCAAGCATCCTGCTTCGGTTGCTCGTCGGGTGATGGAAAAAACACCACATGTGATTCTTGTCGGAGAAGGAGCCTATCAATTTGCCTTGGCAGAAGGTTTCCAGCACGATGGCTACGTTGGAGAAGCGGCTCAGAAAGCTTATAAGGAATGGTTAAAGACCAGTCAATACAAGCCTATTATCAACATAGAAAATCACGACACCATTGGTTTGTTGTCGATGGACATGAACGGCGACATGGCAGGAGCATGCACAACGAGCGGCATGGCATTCAAGATGCGCGGTCGCGTGGGCGATAGCCCGGTTATTGGTGCGGGTCTATATGTCGATAATGAAATTGGAGCGGCTACATCCAGTGGCTTAGGGGAAGCTGTGATTCGCACCTGTGGATCGTTTCTCGTTGTGGAGATGATGCGCCAGGGAGCTACACCGCAAGAAGCCTGTGAAGAGGCTGTTCGACGCATTCAAACAAAACACGCGAATTACAAGGATTTTCAGGGGGGTTATTTGGCCATCAATAAAGCGGGCGAAATAGGCGCTTACGCAATTCATCCGGGCTTCACCTATTCATTGCATAAAGCAGGAAGCAATAAGGTGTACAGGTCTGCAAGTTTACTCGAGCAATAAGACCCGATACTAGAGTTTAACTAAAGCCGATTTCACCTCTTCAAGAACAGTTGCAGGTCCACCGAAGTGTTCAACTAATGTGGTATCGGGCGACGACACTTTGATTGCAGAAGCGATTTTGATGCGATCGTGCGGATCGACTCCGCCACCTATCACCACCAACTGCGGTTGATTCGATTTGATATACTCCAATGCCTGAGTTAACACGACCGATCCGGAGCATTTAAACTCTGCCTTCTCCAGTTGTGTACTGACGTTTTTAACGATATAATCGTGCTTACCAAAAACGAGCACATGGAGTGTGTCGGTATTGACCATTGCTGCTTCGGTTAGATTAAGTTCCATATTGTTTTCGACTATATTGCGAATGTAATTAAAGGATGGCTCAACTTTGTCCACAAAAATTCAACAATTGCACCGGCTAAAATCAATTCTGCTTTTATCTCGTCCGCTGAATTTGTTCATTGTAGGCATTACGATGTACATCACGCGGTATGTTGTCTTGACGGATGTTTTGTCAAAGGGGTTCAGTGGAGATTTCATTCTCAATAACATAGCCTTCGGTTTATTGGTTTTAGCGGCTATGCTTATCACAGCGGCGGGGAATATTATCAATGATTACTTCGACCAAAAGGTAGATAAGATTAACAAGCCTCATCGCGTTTTGGTGGGAAAATCCATATCGCGCAGAGCAGCCATTCTCTTGCACCAATTCCTAAACATTTCCGCAGTGCTTTTGGTTGCATGGATTTCATGGCAACATCATTATTGGCTTCCTGTCGGATTTCCGATTATCATCATTACGCTGTTGTGGTGGTATTCGCCTGTCATAAAGAAGAAGCCTGTTGTCGGGAATCTGCTGGTAGCCGGGTGCACGGCGCTTGTTCCTGTCTTCGCTGTTATTTACGACGTTCAGTTGCTGGAAATCCCGTTAAAGGCCGTTTCCTTCGGATCCACCAATTTGTTTTACTACACGTGGTTTTGGATTATCGGCATCGGCGGATTCGCGTTCGTCTTAACGATGATCCGTGAAGTAGTCAAAGACACCCAGGATATTCCGGGCGACAGCACCGCTGACTATAAAACGCTCCCGATTCTTTGGGGTATGCCACGCACAAAACGATACGTGTTTGTATGGATGTTGGTATTTGCACTGATGACCGGGGTTAGCATGGCGCGACTGACAGAGACAAGGGATCTGGCGCTGTTCACCGGGCTACTGATTTTGCCCTGGTTTATTGCGCTCATGAAATTAAACCGTGCGCAAACACCGCGTGATTTCGCAGGTGTGAGTTTCTGGGTCAAGGTTCTTATGCTGGGTGGACTGCTCCTTCTGTTGCTGATTCTATGATTGCACGTGCGCTGTCTTCGGCACGCGCAATAGCAGCAGCAGTCCAATGATAAAAAAGGTGATGAGTGCGAGAATACTCGTTCGCATTGTTCCGAAAGTTCCCTCGATGTATCCAAATGAGAGCAATCCGATAATCAGCGCTACTTTTTCCGTCACATCATAAAAACTGAAAAAGGAAGCTGTATCATGCGTCTTCGGGAGCAGCTTTGAATAGGTGCTGCGCGCCAATGATTGTGTGCCCCCCATGATAAATCCGATGAGTGACGCAGCGATATAAAATTCAACAGGCGTATGCACAAAGTGGTAGGCTGTAATGCAGATGATTGCCCAAATGGCGAGCGCCCATTTCAGGGTAGTCAGATTACCAAGCTTTTTACTGGCAAACGAAAACACCATCGCTCCGGGGATCGCTATCAACTGCACCAGGAGCACCGCACCGATAAGCTGACCGTCTTCCAATCCCATGACAACCTGGCCATTTTCATCTACGCGCTCAATTTCCTTTGTGCCAAACAATGAGGCCATTTGCATAATGGTTTGAACGCCCATGGAGAAAACAAAAAAACTGATGAGATAACTCTTCAACCGTCGCTCATGCGTCATCTGATTCCACACTCCTTTGAGTTCTTTGAAGCCGCGACCGAGCACACCTTGTGAGAATCTATTGCCGGTAGGATTTTCGGGCAAATGATAAAATGTGTACTGCGCGAATCCTGCCCACCAAATTCCCACGCTGACAAAGCACCATTTAGCGGGAATATTGAGCACCATGATCATGACCAGGTTGATCACCAGCAACAGCACACTGCCGATGTAACCGAGTGCATAGCCCTTGGCGCTGAGTTTATCTTGTTCCTCGACGGCTGCCACCTCAGGCAAGAATGAATTGTAGAGGGCATAACTACACCAAAACCCCACGGACGCGACAACAATACTGACCATGCTGAGTTCCAGGTGTCGGACATCAAAAAAATAAAGAGAGGCGCATGCGACAGAACCGAGATAACATGATGCCTTCATGAAAATCTTCTTGCGCCCCAGGTAGTCAGCCAATCCGGCAATGGTTGGTGCAAGGATGCAAACTAGTGCCATACCGAAAGCAAGCGCATAGGATAAGGCCTCGGTATTCTTCAGGGTATAACCAAAAAAAAGCACGTAATCTCCCTCTGCACCATCCTCTGCCGTGCGCGTTACAGCACTATAAAAGATGGGGAAAATGGCTGTTCCAATGACGAGGTTATACGTTGAGTTAGCCCAATCGTACATAGCCCAAGCCTTCTGAGCTTTCGTGGATGATTTCATGGGATAAACATAATCAAACGAATCGAACAACATGTTACGACCAGCGATGTGTGATTCGTGCACCCTCGTATATTCGAGGCGTGGAAAAAAGATACGACATCATCATCATCGGTGGCGGCATAGTAGGTGCGGCCACCTTTTATAAAATTCAAACCGCCTATCCGCAGTTACACATTCTTCTTTTGGAAAAAGAGAAGGGACTTGCTGATCATCAAACAGGCAACAACAGCGGCGTAATTCACTCAGGCATTTATTACAAGCCGGGATCGCAAAAAGCAGTGAATTGCGTGAATGGTCGGCGTGAGTTGGTACAATTCGCCAAGACATACGGAGTGAAGCACGACATCTGCGGCAAGCTCATCGTGGCGACGAAAGACTCGGAGTTTCCGCACATGGAGAAGATTTGGCAGCATGGTATTGCCAATGGTATTGAAGATATGCGGCGCGTCAACGCCAATGAAATAAAAGAGATTGAACCTTACTGCAACGGAATTTCCGGACTACACATTGGCTGCACCGGCATCATTGACTTCCGCGGTGCTACGGAGAAGATGGCAGAAATCGCGATGGGCAAGCAATCGGAGAGTGCGGTTCACACCCATGAAGAGGCGCTATCGTTTGAACGCGATGGGGAATGGACGCGAGTGAAAACAAATAAGTCTGTCTATCTCGCAAAAAAATTAATCGTTTGCGGAGGATTACAGGCCGATCGCTTGGCCAAGAAAGATGGGATCAAGTTGAAGGAGAAAGTTGTTGGTTTCCGCGGCGATTATTATGAGCTCACCGAGCAAGCCAAGCATAAGGTGAAGCATTTGATTTACCCGGTTCCCAATCCGGACTTTCCGTTTTTGGGAGTGCACTTCACACGTATGGTGAATGGTGATATAGAATGCGGACCGAATGCGGTGTTCACGTTTAAGCGCGAGGGTTACGGTAAAACCGATTTCAGTTTGCGGGATACAATGGATGCGTTGAGTTACATCGGCACCTGGCGTTTATTCATGAGTAATATGAAATTCGGTATTGACGAATACCGTCGTGCGTTTTCAAAGCGACTTTTCCTGAAGACTTTGCAAACCTTAGTTCCTTCGCTCACGATGGATGATATTCATCCCGGCAGAGCAGGCGTTCGTGCGCTTCTATTGAGAGAGGATGGTGACACCCGCGATGATTTTCGCATCGAGTATACGGATCATAGCATCCACGTGCTCAATGCGCCATCACCGGCAGCAACAGCAGCGCTCGCCATTGGCGACAACATCAAGGAAATGGCCGAGAAGCATTTTGGCCTTAAATAAAAAAGGGACCGCGATGCGGTCCCTTTTTTATTTAACTACGTTGAGGTAGTTTATTTCTTTGGTTCTTCAACCATAGCGATTGTCTTCACTTTCTTCGCCTTCTTGCCATCAGCCGGAGCTGCTTCAGCAGTACCGCCCTTCTGGCAGCATGAGCTACCTGCGCTGGTTGTGCCTTTGCTGCAGCAAGAACCTGCCTTAGCGCTGCTGCATGATTTCTCAGTTGCTACAGCTCCTGTTGTTTCACACTTAGCACCGGTTTGAGCGGCAGTCTTTTCGCACTTCGCCTTGTCGGCTTCAGAGCACTTCATTGTTTCCTGCTTTGAGGCTGAACCTTGAGCAGCTGCACTTTGGCATTGAGCATTGGCCGCACCGCAAATTGCAACGAAGGCCAAAAGAGCAAATAATTTTTTCATGGTATTGTTTGTATTAAACGGTTTTCGTTTTTGTCCGATTTTCCTCAGACGCTTGCGAATATACGCTAACGGGTTCAACAAATTGTTGAACGACCGAACGAAAGTCAATTTTAACAATTCGAACTAATCGACCTCACGCATTGAATAACTCTGTGAACCCGCCCTGCATAAGCCTGTATTAAACGTAACTTGCAAGTTCGGTAACAAGGCCCTCACGGCCAATGAATGTCTGAAAATCAAAAACATAACGAAACTAGAACGACACCGGATGACGGCGAACTGACCATCAACGCGTCACGGGCGTCCGATTTTCTGAAGGCTTTGGATGATCGTCCGAAGGAGCAGATGGCTTTTGTATATCAAGCCATTATTGTATCGCTGATTGCCCACATCTTCATTTTGTTTGTGACTCAAATGCTGACCCAGGACCATCGGGCGGCTGAGGAAGAGGTGATCTACGAGGAGTTAGCCATGGATATGCTTCCTGATGAGCCTTTGCCGGAGGAACCGGAGCAGCAGCAGGTTCCTCGGAATGGTGAACTCAAGAATCTCGTTGCGAACGAAAACTCAGAGCGTTCATCGGATGCGCGCAGTTATCGCGGCATGAGTTCATCGCAAATGAAGGAGCAGGTGTATAATGACCTGAAGAATATGGAAGCCGAGGAGTTTGCGAAATTGAAAGGTGGTGAACCCGATTATACCGTCGCCAATAAATCTCAGGGACAAGGCAACAGCAGCAGTGAGCCGAAGAAGAGCGACATGGACTGGTACCGTGAGCAAAAGCAGAACAAGAGTTACAGTGGGCCGGTAACGGCATCCTTCAATATGGCCGGTCGTGACCCGCTCGACAATCCGATTCCCACTTACCGCTGCAAAACAAACGGCACCGTTGTGGTGACAGTTAGTATCGATGAGCTAGGAAAGGTCATTGATGCACGCATCAATGAATCCGCATCATCACCCAACGAATGTTTGCGTGCCGAGTCGGAGAAGTACGCTCGCAAGTGGCGCTTTGATTACAGCAGTCGTAGCCGCAAACAGGACGGTACCATCACGTTTACGTTTAGCGCTCAATAATCACTTAGCGCTTTCTGCATACTCTTTCAGATAGGCAAAATGGGGTGTTAGCTCGCCCTGAAGCGTTGTTTCGGTAGCATGCCAAATAATTTGATCGGGGTCGCCATTCAGCATCTGCGGCAGTACACTTCGGATGAGTTCGTTGCCGAAATCTTCAGAGGCATCTTTGGGCAGTTCGCAGGGCAGATTGTCGATAGCCATGACGCAAATGGCGGTTGGTTCGTTCCAATTGCACTCGCTTGCAGATACAGTGTCGTAACCATACAGCGGATCGGCGATGGTCGATGCCCGCAGCGTTGAAGCGATGGGACCTCCGACATCGCAACTTACGTCGGCAATAACGCGGCATTTCCAATTGTCATGGCGCATATCGTTATCGGTAATCAGCAACGGATTTCCCGATGCCCACAGGTGACACGCGATATATAAATCAGCCGAGCGCACCGTATCGGCGAGGGTAGATTGATAGGCCTGCGGGTTGTTGTAGAAATCAGACTTATCAAATCCTCCTCGGTCGCTGCGGACGTAATAGTCGGCGGTATCTAGGTGCGTATACACGGGCTCATTGAATCGTTCGTTGAGAAAATCAGCCTCTGAAAGGCGACGCAACGGCAACAATTTCAGGATTTCCTCGGCGCCATGTCCTACCCTTCCAAAGCCGGTCACGACAACGCGCATATTCGCAGGCAGTGTGATTGATGCGAGTTGCTGTTCCAGCTCCTTTCGATCGGCACATTCATGCGGTGCTTTGATAGAAAACAAACCATGCTTAAGTCCAAAAGCGCGGAAGGCATGATAGGCACCTACTATTCCTGCGTACCTGCCAAATCCGATGAGGCGTTTCTTGTTGAGGTCCTTGATGACTTCATAGTCGATCAGCCTGATTTTTCGCTGCAGGATGGCCTTGAGCAATTTGGCGTTATAAGGTTGTTTCTTCAGTGTGTGTGAGAAAAACATGTACGACTTTTCCGGAATCAACATATCAACGGGCACTTCCTTTACGCCGATGATGAGATCGCAATCGGAAAGATCTTCCTGCAGTGCAATGCCGGCTTCAGTGTATTCCGCATCAGTGAATCGTCGAATGGGACTGGGTTGCACGACGACGTCCACATTCATGGTCGTTTTGACCGTGGCACATTGAGTCGGTGTGAGTGCTACACGATGATCCGGCGGCACCTTTCCTTCCCGAATAATCCCAATTTTCTTGATTGTCATTGAATCAATTTTTTTGCAAATGTACCGAGCGAAGGGTGATGTTAGTTTTCTGGCCGCGCCAGGCCGACAGCTATTGAGGGAATTTGGCTTGTCGGGTATATCATTACGACTATCTTTGCGGCGTTCTTTGACATTGTTCTTCTCCTCGCTCACCGCTTTGGTGAGATGAAAAGTTCAAGGGCCCGTTCCCCGGATTTGACAGCAAGAAGAATAGCTGAGCAAGCATGCAGAGCGTTTTGCAGGATAGCTCTTTAATCTGAAACTGTAAGTCAGAAATGACAACACTTCTTACGCGCTTGCAGCCTAATCACCGGGTGTGATTACGCCTAATCACGAATTGGATTCGTGACAAGCACTGTCTCGTCGGATAACCCCGCTCTTGGTTACCGGCAATGAGGCTTCATCAAAGAGAGATCGCAGAAACCGACGCTCGTAGGAATCTGTTAAAAAACACGCGCTAAGTGTAGGATTTGGTTGTCTGTGGCCTTACCTGCAACGAAAAACAATTACGGAATAAGCATGTAGAAAACTTAGAAATTCCTTGTTTGGACGTGGGTTCGACCCCCACCGGGTCCACTGAATAAAATGAGCTTCGGCTCATTTTTTTTCGGGCAATTAGCTCAGTTGGTTCAGAGCACTACCTCGACAAGGTAGGGGTCACTGGTTCGAGCCCAGTATTGCCCACCACAATTGTTTTCAAAAGAAAGAGCCGGAAAAACCGGCTCTTTCTTTTTCCATTAGTCTTCCCTTTTTCGCAAATCCAAATTGTATGTAAGAGCCGCCTGCAGTGTGTGATTGCGCTCTGCCTGAATACCATCTTTCTTGACGATGTACTGATTGAGGTATCCCAACTGAATATTGCACGCAGCGTTGAAACGCCATCCAAGCGCAGCGTAGAGTCGATTTTGATCCAACACGTTTTTAGCGATACCTCTTCCGAATCCCAGAAAGGGTTCATCGTATGCCGCTAGGAACAATGTATTGTCTGCCATTTCTTTTCTCGACAACGGAATCGTGAGCAAAAGACGATATCGCACACGTTGCCGGAAATAGAACCCATCCTGCGCGTAGACCCCTTCGGCGTCTTTCACCCAATTCTCGATAAAACGTTGCTCCAAGCGATATCTGTGCTGAACATCGACCCGACCAACCTTCGATTTTGTAATAATCTGCTGCCAAATTCGATGTTCATTATTGCTGTGAGCAATGGGCTGATCACCATAGCGGAACGAACGAATCCACCCATAACCACCAGTGTATTGCACGCCATTTTTGGCGTAATAATCAACCCCTAGTCGCAACAGCGATTGTTGCCAATGCTCAAAGCCATCGGCACGGCGCCATTGATATTCAGTATGCAATCCCCAACGCTCACTGATGCGATGGTTTCCAAAATACATGAGCCAAGCGTGTTCCTGCTCGGAAATATCCTTTTGGGCGAAAGCCGTCAGCGACATCATCATGATGCAAATCGCTTGAACGAAAATTCTTGATTTCATACTAGTGCTTTTTACGTTTTAGCGTTGCCAATGGATGTTTGCTTTTGCCGACCGGCTGCAATTCTTCGATTCCGATAATTTCGAGCTCGCCGCCTTCAGCAGAAAAGTCATCGCGAATATGGTATAGGGTTTCGATGACAGTATGATCAACGAAATGGCAGTTGCTGAAATCGACAATGGCTTTATCGGTGTAATTAAAGGAAAGGATCTTCTTTTTAACCGGAATGAAATTGCTGAATACAGCCGCGTCGTCGATGCTCACACGGTTGCCATCGACTCGCACTTTCGGCTTGAACATGCGATTCAGGGGAACACCTCGGAAAAGATGAAGGAGAATCTTAAAGAAGATACCAGCACCAATACCAACTAACAAGTCGGTTGCAAGGGTAACAATGATCGTTATTATAAAGATTGCTACCTGATCGATTCCGATTTTGGCCATGTGTCCGAATTCCCTCGGATGTGTAAGCTTCCAACCTACCCCTATGAGCAATGCAGCTAGTGCGGCTTTAGGAATTAAATCACTGAAAGAGACAGCAAACAGCAGGAACAGAAAAATAAAGAATCCGTGAAAGAAATTAGCCCAGCGCGTGGTAGCACCATTGGCCACATTGGCCGACGAACGAGCAACCTCACTAATCATAGGTAAACCCCCGAGCACTCCCGCTAACATATTGCCTAATCCAACAGCAATGAGGTCCTTATTGGTGTTTGACCTTCTGAGATAGGGATCGAGCATATCAATTGCTTTTACGGTAAGCAAAGCCTCCAAACTGCCCACCAATGCGAACATGACAACAAACTTGATGAAGGTTGTGGTTTGAGAAACACCCTCAAAACTTACATTGACACCGATAATTTCTCCGAGCCCTTGCTTAAAGGAAAGCAACGGTGCGAAGCCTTTTTGAATGACGTTACCTGCCGCATCCTTTACCTCTGCGGTATTATGAAGACCGAGCATCATGCCTAAGGGTATTGCAATGAAAAGCACCACCAATGCCGCCGGTATTTTTTTCAGTGCTTTCAACGGTAACATGGGCCATCCAAAAACGATGGCCAAACTCACCAGACCAACAATGGCGACCTCTCGATAGTCAAAGAAATGAGCGAACGTATGCCTTAGTTCCATCAGCAGCTCAATGGGCTCTACCATTGGCTTGCCCGCCTCGGTTAGCGGATTCATGCCCACGAGAATATGCAATTGTTTACTAATGATAATGATACCGATGGCGGCTAGCATACCGTGAACTGCGGACAATGGAAAGAAATCGCTTAGGGACCCAAGCTTCAGGACACCAAACAAAACCTGAATAAAACCGGCCACTACAATGGCACCGAGTGCGAGTTTCCAACCCAGCTCATTATTTCCCTGGCCCAATTCGGCCACTGAGCCTGCGACAATAACAATGAGTCCGGCGGCAGGCCCCTTAATTGTAAGCAGCGATCCGGCAAGAAAAGAGACAACTAAACCTCCAATCATGGCCGTGACCAAACCATATACAGGAGGGAAATCAGATGCACCGGCAATACCCAAGCTGAGGGGCAGGGCAAGTAAAAAAACGAGAAATCCGGAAAGCATATCCGATTTCCAATTTTGCTTAAGGCCATCGAGGCCATCGAGAGGGATGTTTTTTTTCATTTTGATATTCTATGAGGAACGATAAGATGATTCGTAAACAGAGCGCACCGACGGCCCTAAAAAGACACGTGCAAAAATTCGAATAAGAGACAGACCGTCGAGAATAAAGCTCAACGAAACCAATACAGCCAAGCCAATTTGATCATCGTGAATGTGCCCGAAAATCAGATCCTCACCGATAAACGTTGGCGTAATCGGAAAGCCGGAAAGCGCTAGACAACAGAAGAAAAAGGCCATCGACATTTTGGGGTAATACTTCACAAATCCATGGAAGCGGTCGAGATTGATGTTGCCCACTCGTGACTTCAAAACAGAGAGAAGAACATAACCGGTCAAGCCGCCAATGGCAATGCCACTGAGGTATATCAGATTGTGACTCATGCTATAGTTCTCATTCAGCGAAATGGCAATAGCCACAGCAACATGGTTTGCAATTACCAGCCACCAAGCTTCAAATACCTTTTCACGCTCGGTAAATGACTTCAACACCATTATCACACCCAACAATGCAAACATGGAACTGAGTGAATGCATTACACCGTGCGACAGGTTTATAGCAGATGAATAATGTAATAAAGGCAGCGAAAGCATGACTGAGAGTAGAACCGCCAATTTCCAGCCACGGAGGAAATTCAATTTGCGGCCTATGATTTTGAATGGGTGCCAAAAAAAGCGATAGAGCGCTCCGTCCAGAAAGAACTCCTTCATGCCAAGAATATAAAATGTTGCAGCCAAACGCTTCGGTAAATAACTCTCTATCGATTTAGCGGAAGGGTGAAAATTGAAGAATTGCTCGCGAATCAAATAACTTACCGTTGAAGGAGAAACCAGCAATTGATAGGTACGCAAGAATGCATTGCCCGCGAAGTGAAAAAGCGCAAGGTCTGTCCAACCCATTGCTATTTCAATAAACATAAGCCCTATCTGAGAAGCGCTTCCATATGCAATTTGCGCCTTGATGGAAGACTGCACTCTCGCAATACCACTTGCAACAATTGCGGTGGCGAATCCGACTCCTCCAATTAAGATTCGGGCACTGAACTGAGACTGCCAGATTGGAAATGTTCGGAGTAGGAGAAATACACCCAAATGCACGGAAAGCGACCCGTAAAAAATCGCACTTGAAGGAGTAGGTCCTTCCATAGCTCTTGGCAACCACGATGTAAACGGCAACTGCGCGGACTTTGCAGCAGCTGTTACCAACACAGCCATTGCAATGAATGCGCCTATGAGAGAGTTCTCGGAAAGCAAACTATTTACTCCCGCCACGTCGGAAAGTTGAGCAAACGTTACATTTTGCTTCCACATATGATGGCTCAACCACATAGCCAGGATAATTCCGATATCTCCAACGCGATAAATGGAAAACACTTTGACCGCATTCTTGATGGGCAAATAGCGATCTCTATAGAAAGCTATGAGCAAGAAAGAACTCACCCCCAGAAATTCCCAACCCACAAATAGGGTTTCAATATTTCCGGAGAGCACTGCCACCGAATAACCCAAATAGAAAAAGAGCAGTGTATTGAAAAAACGCTTGTATCCCGGTTCTCGGTGCATGTAATATTGACTGTAACGAGCAACGAGTAGAACCAAAAAAGTTCCAACTGTAAAAAAGACAAGCGAAATCTTATCCCAATAAAAGTCTATGAAGAATTCGTAATGTTCCGAATGATAGAGCAACAAATCACGCTCGTCAATTACGTTCCTTCCCTGATAAATCCAGAGCACATCGTAGCATACGGCAATTACAAAATTGACTAAAACCGCAGCGAAAACTGTCCATGCTATTGCGTTCTCATTCTTCTTAGGGATAACAAGCGAGAGCAAAAACCCGATGGCCGGAATAAGTATGAAGGCAGATAGGAAGTGATTGGTCATAATCAAGCAATTTTGAGAACTGGAATAGTACCGGTGTGCTGCAGGATGTATGCATCGACATCCTTTACCTCGGGGGGTGAGTAGGTTGGTGAATAGGCGGTGAAACGTCCGCTATGAAAAATGGAAATGGCCCGTGTTTCGGGATGCGCCGCGGCGAGAATTACCCATTCATTTTTGAACCATTCGTAGGTTGCCGCATCTCGCTGAATAACTTCAAGAATAACATCCTCAAAATGTTCAACCACCACGAGCAAACGCACCGGCTCATGCACTTCAATCATTTGACTTGGCAAACCCGGGCGCAAATCACCATCGATGCCATTTGCAACAGCAAACAATCCCATTACGTTGTGCGGTAACTTTGAACCGGCACCCATTTTTTGATTGTCTACGCGTGAAAAGAAATACTCAAGATTAATTCCACCGCATACCGGTGCAACGGCCCGTAGGATAGGGAAAAGGTAATCACCTTTGGGGTCGACACGATAGTCGAACGAATTCATAAAAGCCCTTCGATCCAGAAAAAGATGAGAGGTCAAATCACGTCGACCAACGACACAGGCTGCGTTGGTAGCGTGATTAAGTTCGGGGCGTGGCTCAAACAAGGTAATGGCACGCATTTTAATTTTCTTGTGCAGCTCATGCACATTCAAACTTGAATCGACATTAATAAACCTCCTTGATCGCTCTCGTGCATTTTTAGCCAGCGCATTCTGAAACAAAAGAACATGTTCATTGTGGGTTTGTGTGTTGTGTTGAGAGAGCGTTGCCTCATCGAAAAATTCGATTTCATCGCGGGTTGTGTCATGCAAAGCACCCACGAACTGTGTCGATTCGGGGATCCGAATACCTCGTTCCAATAAGAGCCCTCGTACTTCCTGCTTATTGGCCATCTCGCAAAAAACACGAGCGTTCACTGAGCCGGCCCTTCCTGAGCAAGCACCGCAATCATAAGCCGCGTAATGTGGATTATTGGTGCTGCTCGCTCCATGACCGACGATATAAACGATAGGAGCAAAATCGTTGACAAGGCCTATACTTCGAAGGGTAGACTCAACCCGATAGGCCATCTCTTGGCAAGAAAATCCAACCAGTAAATCGCCCTCTCTTTCATCGCTAACCCTTTCTATCTGCAACGCAGACTGTTTACTCATATGTTGGAAAGAAGATGCTGCGCCGGGTTGAAACCTCGGATTAAAAACATTGATGGCAAGTTTAAGCGCAGACCAGAAGCCCAGGGTTTGACTTACAAGCCAACCACCCAAAAACGAATGCGCCTCTTTGCCAAGGTGAAAATCGCGTTTGCGTATTGTGTCGGATGACACCTCTCTTATAAGGAACTTCGGATTTACGGGTGCCGGGCTGAGTTTCGTTCTGAACTTACCCTCGATTGGTTGATAGTAAAACTCCACTCCGAAAAACCCCGGAGTTCCATAGGTGTAGCAATTAGGATCTTCATTTTCGAGGTATCGGCGCAACGAGCATTCGCGATCATCAATACAAAAAACAGCTTGGAATGAATGGTTGCGACCGCCTCTCAATTCCGGATTCGGTGTATGAATTCCGCCTAGCACAGTATCGTAATAACTCCATTCGTAGGCCAAAAGCCAGAGAAACAAACCCTCCTCCAACTCTGAAACAGGAACCTCTTCAAATAAATCAGGAAAGCTCATGAGCGCATCTTCACTCAGTGGTTTCCACTCATTGCCCAGCGCATATTCCAACGCA
>Ga0114979_10000073_pt1 | contig 58481 bp, 82 predicted proteins | sample S_140625_EF_Meta_FD_87315 | JGI IMG/M metagenome (GOLD analysis project Ga0114979, IMG submission 87315) | Freshwater microbial communities from Lake Simoncouche, Canada to study carbon cycling - S_140625_EF_MetaG | ecosystem: Environmental > Aquatic > Freshwater > Lake | place: Lake...
ACCTTTAATGTTCCTGATGTAATACCTGTAACATTTAATATAGTTCCTGCACCAACACCACCATTATTTATAGTTCCTGTAAATACAGCAGTTTCTGTTTGTAATGAAAATCCATTAGATAAATCTGTAGTATTAAACTTTACAGCTCTTGGTATGTTTGCTGTAGGATTATCTTGTGTTGTACTATCTGATATTGCTAAGTAATAACCTGTTGGTGTAGCAGCAGTGTTAGTACCCCATTTTAATCCTGTTGCAGTTGAACTATCTGCTATAAGTATTTGCGTATCTAACCCTACAGGCAGCCTTGCGTTAGTTGAATTATATGTAAATAAATCTCCTTTAGTTGTAAGAGGAGAAGTAAATGTAGATATAGTCCAACTTCTATCTGCAGTTAAATCATAACCAACTCCATTAATTGTTAATGTCCTTGCGTTTGTTACAGGAGTATATCCCAATGCTGTAGTTACATCTAATGATGTTATACCTGTTAGATACGTATTTGTATCAAGAGCAAATGTACCAACAGCAGTCATTTTTACAAATGGTGTGCCAGTGGTCCAAGTTGGATAGTTTAATGCGCCCCAAGTTCCTACGGTTGGTATTGTAGGAAATGTGGCTAATGACAAATCTCCCCTAAAATATTGTGCAGTTGTGCCTGTAGTTATTGCGTTCTGTTTAGCATTCCAAGTAGACGCACTTGCTATTCTACTATCTGCTAATGTTCCTGTCCAACCTAATGTTAGGGACACCGCTTGTAACAATGAAGTAGCAGGCGTTCCTCCTAATGTCAATGTTACATTCGTATCGTCAGTTTTTGTTAAAGCGGTAGGAGTTATTGATGGAATATCTGCTGTAGTTGCTATCGTATATGTTCCAGCTGACTTATTAGGAAACTCTAAATTAACTATATTATCAAGATTAGATACAGAAATTGAACCTCCTTTTCCAGCTGCTTTATATAGCGATAAAGATGCAAAGTTAGAACTTGCATAAAGACTAGCATAACTAAAATTACCAGGGATTCCATAAGAAGATATTACCTGAGATAAACCATTTGCAGCCTGTGAAGTAGCGGATGAATATAAAGTTCCATTATTCCAATTCAAACTAAGATTACTGTCATAAATAGAAATACTGTTAATCTGACTATCAAATGTTTGATTCAAAAGTATACCATATCCAGCATAATCAGCTGTATAATTTACCTCAGTAGGAGAAATATATTCGTAGTAAGAATTTAATGAAGTTAATGTATTAGTTAGAGTATAATCTGGATTATAAGGATTAGTTAAAATTATGCTATTTCCTGTAGTATTACCAGCAGTTGTAACTTCGTCTAGTGTTGGAGTAGGTCCTCCTCCAGTAGGAACATCTACTAATGATATTAAATAATCTCTATCTTCCTCTATTGATCCATTACCAGTTATATACTCAAGAGTTACCTCAAAGAAATTAGGTTCTGGAACATACTCTTCTATACTCACTACAGAAAAATATCCGAATTTATTTACATCACTTGACTTACTTATTAATACCTTTGTTCCTACTAAGAAATTAAGATACTCAGTAACATCATTACCTTTTAAAGTATATTTACTTAATAAGAATGTAGATATATTTGAGAAACTATACGGAGTACCAACTTGTGGATTAAACGTTATTGTACCAGGGAGTCTGGTATCACCAATCTCAAGAATATCATATCTATAACGTATTGGAGTTCCAATATCTATAACTTGATTCTCATTAAAATATTCAGATAACTTAGTAGGTGTAAAGTTCTTTGTAGCATACTGATTCTGAGCATCAGATCCAATCCACTTATCATTTCCTAATACCTTTTCGTCAATCTTATATACACTTATTTTTGTCATTTGAATTTATATATGATATATGCTGGTATTATTAATAAAAGTAACCACCACCAGTTAAAACCTGATTTACGTTCAGTTTCTTTTACATCCTTTATAGCCTCGATTTTTTCAGTAGTCTTTTTTATGCTTAAATCAGACGTTGTTTTATCAGAAACGATATTAGTATTGACTTTTCTTTTTTTGTGGCTAATTTTAGCGTTTAGATATCTTTTACCATCTATTATCATAGGCTTGACACTATCAATTGGTTCTATACAAATATCGTCAGTACTATCTATAACTTTTATAGCTATATTTTCTTTGATCTGTACGTTATTTTGTACGTCTTCTACACGTGTTTGTTTTATTTCTTCTGTAGATTTATTAACCTTACGAGTAGCACATGATGTTATTAGAACTAAACTAACTAAAATAAATATCTGCTTCATGTTTTCTTCTTTTAGTTAATCCAGCAACTTCTTTCTTTCCTACCTTATTCCACTTCTTAAACTCTAGCTCTATTAATGGATCGTCAGGATTTTTATTTACTAGTTTTAATAAAGAACTATTCATAAATGCTGCAATTCCAATATTGTATGTTATGCTTGTCAATGAATTTAATTGATTTTGATTAACTTCTTTTTTTAACTGTTTATTCACAGCTAAGCAGAATCTATCAGCAATAAATTTAAAAATCTCAAGAGCGTATTCTTTAGTTATTGGCTTATCTAATAACGTAACTCTTTGTCCGTCAGGATAATATGTATTACCGAAACCAATTGTAGGGATTTTTGCTGCGCATAGATATGGCTTAGAACTAAATCCTTCAAAATCTGTTATTAATTTATAACCATCTTTGTTTAATTTCATTTAAATGCTTTGAATAGTAGTGTTATTAGTGCTCCAAAAAGTATTACGAATGCTACCTTAAACTGATTTACATAGACTGATATTTCGTTCTTAAATTTCTCAAGATCTGCTACTCTATCGTCTACTTCTTTTACCTGATGGACCATTCCCTTATAATCATTAAACTCATTACCTAATAATGCTTGCTTAATTTCTTTAATATCTCTGCTTAATTGTTCAAGATTATCCATTCTTCTTAGTTAATCGTTCAACAATATTCGTAGCTCCTTCTATTCCAATATAAACAGTAGCTATAATAACCCAGTCAGAAGAAGTAAGACTTCCTGAAAATAATCCACCGCAAGCAGTTATGAAAACTAATAGCTTGCGTGAAATCCACTTACTTAAAATTATATCTATCTGTTCTTTACTCATCTTACCAAAGTGCCACTACTTTTTCTATATTACTAAACTCTAGTATTTCAGTTACGCTAAATGGAAGTACAGCACCTTGAATAGGATTAGTAAATCTAACTTCATCTCCAGATATATTTTTTACTATAATATATGAGCCTACAGTAGACGATCCTATATATAGATTACACCCTGAATTTATTACTCCAGATACAGATTCTATAGATAATGGAAGAACACCTAAATTTAAATTTAAACCTCTTAAGTATTGTTTTTTTGTTACGTTCATAGTATTTTGTTTATTAATAAATTAGGGTTATTAAGTTTAGCCTTACGAGCAGCACATCCACAGTCCTTGCCAGTCTTCTTAGCAATACCATCTACCACAGACTTTATACCTGTGGCAGTTGTCACTTTCTCTATTGCATCACCTAATAACATTACTTCTTTTTTACTTTCATTAATGTCTTGGTAGTTTTCTTACCAATCACATTTTTAATACCAGCAAGATCTTCTTTTCTTTCCATTTTCTTGCCTTCAGTTTTTTCGTGCTTCATCATTGATGATTTCGATGCGTAAATTTCTTTTTTCATAGTTTAACAAGTTTTACAAGATGTGTCTTTATTTTTATTACTCGATAAGACTCCCTTAGTCTAATTACTTTTTGCCTTTTCAGAATTTATATTGGCTCTTTCTTGGATTCTTTTTCTATATTGATCAAAAGATTCGTCAGAAGTTTTATTTTTATTATAATCATCTATCTTTTTTTCAATAACCACTTCCTTACGAGTAGTAGGAGTAAATTTATCATCCTTCTTCATAAGAGGTGCTGAAATTTCAGCCTTTTTAGTTCCAGCTGTTTTAGGAATAACAGCAGAAGTAATCTCTCTTGAACCTGATGTACTCTTTACCTTAGATCCTACAGAGGATATTGATGGTGAAGTATTTGTTCTTCTTGATGTAGATTTTGAAGACTTATTGTCCCAAGACTGTCTGTATGTTACAGCTCCAGTGTCTGGATCTGTAGTTTGAGTTCTCTTAATAATTGGATCTGACTTTGTTCCAGCCTGCTGTGCTAATCTCTTAGATGCAATAGCCGCTAAGGCAGAGTTTTTCATTGGAATATTTTCCATTACTTCTTCTTTTTACTTTTACCAGCAACACTCAATGCAATTGCAATTGCTTGTTTCTGAGGTTTACCATGTTTCATCTCAGTTCTAATATTTGAACTAATTGTCTTCTGACTACTTCCCTTTTTTAACGGCATTTCCTTGTTTTTTAATATTACCCTTTAGATAAGACATTTTTCCATCTAAAGATTTATTTGAATCCCATTTTTTCGCTAATTCTATTGTCTTCTTTAACGGCATTGTTATTTGTTTTATCTTTGCAAAGATATAAAATATAATCTAATGGAATTTAACTCGAAATTACGTAAAAACTACGACAGGAACGAACCAAAGTACGACTATCTAAAATATTACAAGGTAGTTAGGTACTGGGTAAAACGAAAATATGGTGTTGGAACATCAGATCTTGAGATGTTGTGCTTCTTATATACTCAAAAACTATTCAAGCGTACAGACTTCAAAGAATACGAATGCCTATTCGCATGGGATGTAAACCGATTCCAACGTCTAATGGACGAGGGATGGATCTCAAAATGGCGTGAGCGTAGAGGTACTGAGGGAGCACTATACGAACTATCTCAGAAGGGTAAGCTGCTGATAACCACCGTATACCGTAAACTTAATGGTGAGGAACCAATCTCTGAGGCTCAGCAGAATAATCCTTTGTTCAATACCAACGTGTCATATACTGATAATATGTACAAACGTATTATAAAGACCATGAACCGAAACTATGCTGAACAAAGAAGGCTGAAGAAGATAGACGAGATCGCCTTTCAAAAACAGCCTTCTACTATTAAAAAAAGAGAAGCTAGAGGACTACCACCACATCCCTTTCTTGAATTATAGTGTAGGGTATGTTCTCTATCAACATAGTGTATCCAGCTCCCTTATCGTAGTAGATATAATCTCCCTCGTTAACGCAATCTACATTCGTGCCTGGCTTAACCACCAGTCCTTTCTTATATCTGAACTTCTCAGCATCACTGCCAGTAAGTAATAGACCAGAGTCAGTTTTAATCTGTTCATCTATCGTTGTGATTAAAATGTATTTATTTATGGGAATTGCCGTCATATTACGCTCGTGTCATTGTTATAATCGCGTTAGTACTCAGTATTGTCGTGGCTACACTCACCGCATTCTTCAGTGCGTTCTTCGTTACCTTCAGAGGATCAATTACTCCCATCTTGAACATATCTCCATACACCTCATTCTTAACATCATATCCCTGATCCTTACCAAACGGAACCTCCATCACCTCATAACCATCCAACCCAGCATTGGTCATGATCTGTAGCAATGGTGCCTGTATCGCCCTTGCTATAATATGCATCGCTGCATACTCGTTGGCACTAATATCATCAATCGTATCATCTGCATTGGCAATGATCGTGTAAGACTCACTAAACAAGGCTAGTCCTCCACCTGGCAATATACCCTCCTCCAATGCTGACCTAACAGCACACACAGCATCATCAACCCTATCCTTACGTTCCTTCTGCTCAAGGTCTGAGTTACCACCTACGTAAATAACACCAATACCTCCTGTCAAACTCGCAATACGCTGCTTGATAAAGTCCTTATCTCCCTTACGGTCAGACAAGTTATAACTATCCCATAACTGAGCTACTCTCTCGTTGATCTCATCACTCGCTACCTCTGATCTAACAATCACCGTACTATCTCTACCAACAATGATCTTGTCTGCTCTACCCAAGTCTTCAATACCTATCAAGCTCAAGTCATCTCCAGTACTCTCTGAGAAATACTTTGCTCCAACAGCCAGTGCAATATCTCCCATCAACTCATTCCTCTTGTAACCAAACTGAGGAGGTATAATATTACATATCTTAAGGTTGTTCTGTACTACGTTGGCAGCCAGTGTGTTAATAACATTCTGACTACACGTACCAATAATCAACAACTTCTTCTGCTGCTGAATCACTGGCTTCAACACCTTCTCGATTGATAAGATATTACTTATCTCCTGGTCTGTAACAAGTACCAGCACATCATCCATAATGCACTCATCCTTCTTATGGTTGTTGATGAACATATTCGATGTATAACCTCTATCGATCTTAATACCATTGGTTACCTGTGTGTATGTCTCTGCAGTCTGAGAATCCTCAATGGTAACAATACCATCCTTACCTACCTTCTCATAAGTATCTGCAATAATACCACCAAGCTCAGAATCATTATTTGCAGATATTGATGCTACGTTCTTCAATGTCTTACCGCTAACCTTCTTAGACCTCTTCTCCAAACTAACAACTAACTTATCAGTCACATCGTTAATATGTCTAATAACCTCTGTGATGTTATGCTTCTCATTCAAAATCTCCTGACCTTGCTTAACAATAGCCTCTGTAAGTACAATCGCTGTAGTGGTTCCGTCACCAGCACTCGTAGCTGTACGATCTGCCGCCTCCTTCATCATCTTAACCGCAAGGTTCTCTACTGGATCAATCAAGTAGATAGACTTTGCTACAGTAACTCCATCTTTTGTTACTGTAATTCCGTGTGTATGTTCTGGTGATTCAATCAAGACAGTCTTACCTCGTGGTCCGAGTGTACTCTTAACCGCCTTGGCAATAGTAGTAATACCATTAATTAACTTATCTCTTCCTTCTGTATCGAAGACTAAATCCTTTGGACTGTAACTCATTTTATTTAATTTTATTGTTTCTTAGGACAAATATACAACTTTTTTTAATGCAAAAAACGCAGAGCATCTAGGCTTGCGTTTCTTGATTTCCTTCATCCAAATGGAATGATGAACTATTAGTTATATACTCTTATTTCAATTAAATAATTATTAAGCACAGAATTAACTGTAAGACCTGCTACACTAGTGACTAATATTCTAATAGAATTAGTATCAGCAAGATTAGAATAAACAAAAAATGAAGAATAGCCACCATCATCAGAGGTTGCTCCGCTATGTACAACACAAGATTTATCAGATGGAGAAAATAATCCGCTTGAATTAATAAAATAAAACCCTTGATCACTATAAGTAAACCAAATATTACCAATAGTATTTTCTAATACATTTGCTATTGGAGCACCTGCATCATATGATAATCCAACAGCACTATCAATTCCCCAGGTAGGAGTTGTACCTGTTGCTACAAATACTGTTCCTATATCATTGTTTGAAGCTCCTATTACAGTAAAATCATATCCTGTTCCAAGTGGACCATCCTCAATAATAGTATATGTTACACCTATTGTAGTGTTTCCACTATATAATCCAATATTATCACTAGTACCACTCTGTGATAATAAAGCTGTATAAACCTTATATCCCCTAATATCATCAAGAGTAAATACCTCAGTCTGATCATTAATCAACTTGCTCCTTCTCTCAGTTAGGTCAACACTTGGTGCAATACCTATAAATCTAAAGTCTGTTGACATTACTTCTTCATGATTATGTTATGACGCATAGGTCCTTGCTTCATAGCATCTGCCATAGCCATAGCATTAGCCATGTTCATATTCTTACTCATCTGTTTCTGAGCCTTAGCAGCTCTTACAATCTTTGTAATACCAATCGTCTGATCTGGCATCGGATTGTTTATGTTACTGTTCTTCATAGTTATTATTTTTCTTGCAAAGTTACAACTTTAATTCATTTATCCATCTGATATGTACACTGATAAATAACAAGTAAAGTATAAACTCACCATAGTCATACTCCTCATCAATATTATACAATGCCCATCCCAATACCAATCCTAAACTCAATCTATTCTGAATCTCTATCTCCATATTACTTTCTTTTACTTTTCTCTAAATCACTCATAAACGTATAGTCAGAATAATCATAATCATTTATAATGCTCTTCTCACTCGGAAGATCCTCTTCTCCATTTCTTACCTTCTGATTTATTATTCTCCTAGTAGTTCTCCAGTACCATCTCGTTGATGGCTTATCCCTAACTATCGGTTTCTTTACTGAACGACTCATAGGCAAAGATATAAAAAATTTGTTAGAAATTTATAGTGATTGGGTTATACCCCATTCTACGTAAAATTTCCCCAAAAGGAAACCGATTAAAAAACAACCCCTGGGGTACCATTTTCAACATTTCGTCCCAAATTTCTACCTTTTTTGGGACAGACAACTCCAGGACGACAACAGTCATGACAATATATGTCATCAGGCTAGCTACTACGCCACTACCTACAAGCTCCAGGCGGTGACCTTAGCTAGTTGTTGCGTCGATCTTCCTTGTACTTATCTATCACTTCTTTATATGTGAACTCCTTTGGATCGATAACCTTTGGAACTTTCTTTGCATCTCGTTGATCTTTACGCATCTTACATATTGCGTACTTATTATTAGCATAATTCAAACGTGCCCTTTCATTAACTAACGATCTATTTTTAGAATTGTAATTCCTTTGCCGTTGGTTTACTATTGATTTTTCTTTTTCAGCGTTTATAACTCTTGTTTCATTACGTTTGTTTTGGATCATTGCATAATCATAATATATGATCTCGCACTCAAAACAATTATCCACGTAACCACGTGTTAAAAATTCGTTCTGTTGAAACTCCCTCGTTTCTTTTTCTTGCTTACATTTTAAACATTGCATATCGTTATAAATTAAAAATGCCCTAAATAAAATTTGTAGGATCTCAAGCTACAAAAAATATAAAGGGCTAATGTTTTTAAGTTACCTATTTTGAGATCGTAACTACATTACAAAAATACAAAATAAACCAATACACTATTTAGTGACACTACCATGACAGATTTACTACCAGGTTAAAAGCCTATAAACACTAAGAAGTTAAAATCCACTACCAGGTTTTGTGACGATGTTGTTTTTGTGAGTATCAATGTTTACAGTATCTGCGTCGATTATTGAGGTTTTATAGTAAAATATAGGTACTACAGCCTTAATAAATGTACTAAGACAACTATTCTTTTTTTTTTTCATAATCATAAAAAAAATCAGAATGAAATGATAAAATCCTTCTTAGCCCTTTGGTATCAAGACTTAAGACCATGACAAACTTTTTTAAAAACGTCGCACTACCTGGTAGTAAATGACACTGAATTTAAAGAACCCGCACCAATGCTACAAAGTTACTACCAGGTTGGTCTAAAAAAACGTCGCAGTCAATGGTGGTAAGGGTTAACGGTGTATTGTTGTTTTATTGGTCTCTGCAGGTGCTTTATTTATTGGTATTTTGATTCTAAGGCAAAAACTCGAACTTTTAATGCTAGTGTATGTATTGGTTTATTATCGTGGCGCAAATGTACCTTAAAATCGATTTTAGACATACTTACGTGTGTCATAGCCCCTGCCTTATTTCAAATTTCAAAATATCATCTATATATATAGTACATTAAAACGATAAAGCCCCTATTCTATTGACTTGTATAAGATATTAACTGTTAAACGTTATTAATTGCGCTACTATGCAATACATACTAGTTAAGTAAACAAAGGGTTTCTAAAAATAAAGTGTTAAAGTTATGTTAATTATTTGCGGGAACCAAATACCTGCCGTATGTTTGTACTGTCAAAACAAACAAACGATGAAGAATATATCAAATGTTAAAGTTTTGTTAAAAGTTTGCAGGTATCAAATAAAAGTATTTAATTTGTACCATAATGAAATAGAGACCACATATTTAAAAAGTGGCGGACTGATAAAACAGGATAAAATAGGGTAAGTCTACTCTGGAGTTGAAACCGAAGACCACGAGCTATCTAAATAGGAATAGACGTGTACGTATACGGATAACAACAGTCCGTACTGATGAGCCACGGAATGGCGAAACGTAACAACATATATTATGAGTACAATATCTGACCATGATTTTTTAGTATTAATATGCACGGTATACTTTGCATTATTTGCAGGTGCATTATTAATAGCATATTTAAACGAAAAATTTAACTAATAACACTATATATTATGAAAACACTAACACAAAAAGAAGTCCTTAGCATGACTAAGCAGGAGCGCAAGGAAACGCTAGACTACTACGAAGATTTATGTTGCAATACGGACTATATTACAAACGATATAGAGTATAGCATCTACGCTAGAAACGTTGAATTATTAATATCAAAAATAGAATACAATGAATATTGAGACCTACACACAAATGTACAAGGGCACGGAAAGAATTATCTACCGTGCCAACGTAGGCACCGCCACAATAGAGGCGGGTAGCCTAGACAGATTAAAAGAACTAGTAGCAACCCATAAGGACATAACCCAAGGAACATTTAAATAATGAAAAAATCAATCTTACAACTAGCAATCGGCACCATAGGCGTGCTATCTACATCGAGTATAGTAATAATCGCGTGCATAATAGCAGGCATAATAACACTAAGGAAATAATGACAAATTTACAACTAATGCAAAATATTTTCTACGGCAAAGCCAAAATGGAAACAGTTAACAACATAACTAGATTAGTTAGTTACAACACGGAAGTGGCGAACTACAACCACGATACAAATGTAATGACCGTTAACGGTTGGTACAGTGCAACTACAGCAAGGCATATCAACGCCTTCTTAGAATATTACGGATTTGACAAATGTAACAAACAACAACTTAATAATTATGGAATTTAAAAACACTTACAACAGTAGCAGGTCAGGTTTTAGTCACACGTCGGAACTATACAATGACAATGGAATTTTAATAGCAACGGCTAAATGTAACTACATAAACCGCACATGGGAAGTATATCCGTTTCAGTCTTCAAAGCGTCAGGCAGTCGCTAAGGCTATAGACAACGAGATTAAGAGCATAAAAACACAAAGTGGTATTAAGAGACTAACCAAAGAAAAACAAGCCGAAATAGAGGCTTATTCGAGCATTATCCAACAATTAAAAACTTTATATAAAACATTATGACAGTAACACAAGCAAAAGAAGTACTTAAAAACAACGGTTACTTCGTAGAAAATTTATGGCACGTGAATGACGTGCAGGACAACTTCGAGTGCGACGAAGAAACGGCTCAAAATATATTGTATTGGTCTATGACTAGCCCTACAGTGATTGAGTACATTAACGAGACAATTAACTTAGTAGCAACAAACGAAAATCTTAACACAAAATGATAACAGTAAACATAGGACTAAACAACAATGCAGTGGAGAATATTTACAAATACTTCATGGAGCACGTAGGCTACAAAGTAGTAACCTTTAAAATCGAGAACGGAGAGTACAACGGAGTAGACGAACCAACGGCAGTTTTAGGACTGTCAACGGACTATAAACTTACTTCTAAGATAATAGCCGACTTTGAAAAGATATGCTCTGTAATGACTCAACAGTGTATTGCTATAAGTAGTGATGAGTTTGATATGTTGGTTTACAGCCCAAACTTTGCAGGACAAAAACAAAAATTTAACAACAAATACTTTATATGAAGGCAACAATAGAAGTTAACAGAGGTAGTTACGGATTTGGTCACGAGTGGACGTTATTAGTAAGTACAAAAACAAAACACAATAGGCTATACCTAGGACAAGATTCAAAATTCTGTAACAGAGTCTTAGGAATGGAGCCGTCAGAGGTAGTGTTCAGAATAGGCACACGTGAGATTGACAACGGCACACGAGGTAACAAGGTATTGGCGAAGTTTATCTGTCAAAGATTAGGACTAAACGGAAGAAATATTAACAAGATAGAACCATGGGGATTATGTGCACAATAGAAAAAGCATCGGAATTGGCGCATAAAGACTTGCGCCTCATGGTAGACAACGAGCTAGACCTTTACACAACGGACGACAACGGAGACCTGAGGTATAAAGATTATTACAGACATATTTTTAACGACTTGTATAATGAATACTATAAATTTTTAAACGATGAGATTTAACGAACATACAACACACATGGAACAGACATTGGATCATTGGTACCAGGATTTGCCTTACCGTTTATTACAAAAAATATACGGCACAGATGATATAACAATGGAACTACAGCAATCATGGTACAAACTTACGTACAACCAAAAAAATAAGATATATGAGAGCAGAATATATTAAGATGCGCAACAGTAAGCAGTATAATCTAAATTGGTTCTACAAATACTACCTGGAGAACAGTAAGGATAGCATCGACATCAACACGTTTGGAATAATATTCAATCAGGTTCCGCTTGACAACATTTTGGTACATATTGATAATAAATTTGAACTTACAGGATTGTACGATAAAAACAACAACTTTATAAAAATAATAATATGAGAGTAATAAATGGACGTTGGGAAACCCAACACGGAGATAAAATAACAACACCACAACAACATCAGGACTTCACGGACAGACTAAACAGAGTCAAGCAGTTCGCCTCTGGCAGGTCATTAACACATCGCAAGGTAGAGGTATTGTTTAAGATACTGGATACCAATGACACAACGGACGGTGCCTTGACTAAGTTGTTGGATATGAGTAAGAAAGAACTTAAGAACCTATGTTTAGCATAGGAGACAGAGTGGTATGTGTTGACGCAAGTAAACAACCACACACGGCAGACGAATTGGCAGTAGACGTACCAAATTGGGTACAGCAGGACAACATATACACAATACGAGCGGTAGAGCATCACGACTTTGGTGCCGTAGGCGTACTGTTGGAAGAGATTGTAAACCAACCGAAGTATTTTAGGTTGGTAGATAAGGTAAAGGAACCAATGTTTGCAGAATGGCGGTTCCAAAAATTAAAAGAAAATGAAATTAAACAACAACAGTATGAAAATATCAATTTACAAAAGAGGGTTTACAGGCAGGCAGTTTGATCTGCATACACGAGACAACTTCTTCAAGGAAGAGTTTGTCATGAAGGTAAAATGGAATAAGATAGAGTTCACGAGACCTACGGTAGACACGAGGGCTCGTATCAGAAAGGCTACACCTAACAACGGAGCTTTTAAGTTCACGATAGTTATGGATGACGACTTCTGCGGAAGATACGAGATAGAGCAGGACGACGACAAACTAACAGTACAGCTAGTATGAAAGAAGAAACAATTGAAGAATTTGCTGAAAGATTTACGCCACAGCCAGATAAATGGACTATAAAAGAAATATTTATAGCAGGTGCTAAATGGCAACAAGAACAGATAGGCAAGTCAGAATTTCTACAAAAATTAAGAGCAACAAAATCTGATGCAGAAGCAAGAAGATTAATACTTGAACAATTTAAAAACAAATAAGATGGAAAAAGAAACACTTGAAGAAGCTGCTGAAAGAATTTGTAGTTGTGAAAGAGATATAACATTTTTTGAAATTGGTACTAAATGGCAACAAGAAAGAAGTTATAGTGAGGAAGAAGTATTAGAAATAATATATAAATTTAAACAAACTTGTCCTTATTTCATTGAAGAATGGTTTGAACAATTTAAAAACAAATAAGATTATGGAGTATATATTAATATGGTTGAGCTATGAGTTTATAAGACCAAAAGTAATTTGGTTATGGTATTATTTAATTAATAAAGCAAATGAATAAAGATATAATTTTTGAAGAGGCTTACAACGATAGGCTAGGGGTTAAGATAACAACGCCAGACTCAGTATCAGTAATACATAGAGGCGTTAAGGTGGAGAATAAAGACGGTAAGGTAAGGGTACTGAATATGGCTCTCAATGGAGACTTCTATATGGAGATAACAGACGAGCAGTACAAGGTATTCTTTGAGAAAGGTTTTAGGCAAGGAGTCTATGAGGTGTGCATGACGAACTATAAGCGTACATTAGAGACACTATCTAATGACATACGGAAGGAAGTATCCAAGCGTAATAATGTAAAGCACTACGAGGCTTTAAAAGAGTACAGAACAATAATAATGAATAAAATAACAGAAGTAATTAAATTAAAACAAGCAATATGAAAATAGCAATGATATGCAGTCGAGAACAGTTTGACGCAATTAAAGACAGGTTAACAAATTGTGATCTGATAACAAATTTTGATAAGGCTCCTTATCTAATAAATTGTTACAGACAGTCAAGTATTATAAATTTAACATACAAGTATGCAAATGCTTGGGCAGATGAATTTTACGATGAATGGAACGAAGAAATATTCTTAAAAGCATGTGGCATAGAGACAGAAAATGTATTTCAATTCTATTCAGAATTATTAAATGAATGGTTAGACCTATTACCTGATAGAAAATACAGAATTAAACCAGACCACTCAAAAGAGATTGCAGAGTTAGAGAGAAAAATTGAAGAACTTAGGTCTCTTTAGAAACATTATAAAAAAAGTTGTATCTTTGTAACGTAATATTTGGTAGAGAACTTATTACATTAAAGATTTTTTAAAAACCCTATGATGCGGAACTCTACTTCCAATTCATGGGGTATTTTATTTTAAATAACATGAAGATATGTACAAAATGTAAGGTTGAGAAAGAATTTAGTAACTTTTATAAACAAAAAAGTCAAAAAGATGGGTATAATGTTTGGTGTAAAAATTGTTGTAAATATTACGCAGAAAGTAAAAAAGATTATCAAAAACAATACCGTTTTGATAATAAAGAAAATGCAAAAGAATATCAAAAACAATATTATTTAGAAAATAAAGAAGAATTAAAAAAATATTATTTAGATAATAAAGAAGAAATATTAAAAATTAAAAAACAATACCGTTTAAACAATAAGGAAAAAACAAAGGAATATAATAAACAATATCGTTTAGAAAATAAAGAAGAATTAAAAAAATACCATGCACAATATAATTTTAATAACAAAGAATATAAAAAACAATGGGATTTAAATAATAAAGGTAAGTTAAATAAAAATAGAATAAATAGAAAATTAAATGATCCTTTATTTAAATTAAGTGGAAATATAAGAACAAGAATATACCAATCCATTAAAAATCAAGGTTATTCTAAAAAATCAAAAACTTATGATATACTTGGATGTTCTTTTGAATACTTTAAAAAACACTTAGAACAACGATTTGCTGATGGAATGAACTGGAATAATTATGGAGAGTGGCATCTTGACCATATATATCCAGTATCATTAGCAATTGATGAAGAACATTTAATAAAACTTAACAATTACACAAACTTCCAACCATTGTGGGCGGAAGATAATAGAAAAAAATCAAATAAAATAGAAATTTTAAAAAATAAATAAGATGAGACTAGACGACAACTACAGTATTGACACAGACGGAGCAGGAACGGTTCTAAACTTTCAACAACAACGCCAGAGAGAAAAGAATAAAATAATGGTAGATTTTTTACATAAAGACCAATGGTTTTTCCTATCTTTGCCCCAGGCATTGAATAAGTATCTGGATCTGAAGATCGAAGGATCGGAAGATGTTAGGGATTGCTTGAATAAAATCGAAGAAGTTAGACAAATAATTAAACAAATTAAATAAAATGGAAGTATTCAAAAAATTATCAGCAATAGACGTAAAGTCAAAGATTGCAAGGAAAGGAAACCAAGACTATCTTTCTTGGAGTAATGCATGGAGCCTAGTGAAGCAAGAGTTTCCAACGGCACAACGAGTTGTATATGAAGATAACCTAACAGGTTTAAACTACTTCAATGACGGTAAGTCAGGCTATGTAAAGGTTGGAGTTGTGATTGAAGGTCTGGAGCATATTGATTATCTACCAATTATGGACTTTAGAAACAAGTCGATTAAGATTGAAGATATTACATCAATGGACGTGAATAAAACAATACAAAGATCTATGACTAAGGCTATTGCGATGCACGGACTAGGATTGTCGCTATGGTCTGGAGAGGATTTAGTTACTGTAGCTAAGACAGAAAAAGTAGTTACGCTAGTAGACCTAAACATAGGTGATGCAAATTGGGATAAGGTTCTGGACTATATCAAGGCTAACAAGCAGTTAGGACTTGCACCAATCATCAAGAACCTGCAAGTAAAGTACAAGATTGATACATTAACAAAAAAAGAACTAGGAAAGTATGTTGGATAAATTAAGAAATGATGAAGATTATTACGGAGAATACGGATCACAATTCCTATCGAATAGTACGGTAGGAGTTCTGCTGAGTAACCCAAAAATGTATGGAGTAAAACAAGATCCAACAGTTCCAATGCTACAAGGAAGTTACTTCCATACGGCACTTCTGGAGCCTGAGAAGTTAAACAACTTCGAGATTGTCGAGGCAAGTACAAGGAACACAAACATTTACAAAGATGCATCTCAGGGTAAACTACTTCTTCTTAAGGGAGAGGTAGAGAACCTAGAGGAGATGGTAAGAACTATCAAGTCAAACTTCTTCTTCTACGAGAATATTTATAAGGACGGTAACGTGTACGAAGAACCTGCGATTATGGAGTTGTTCGGACATAAGTTCAAAGGTAAGGCGGATATTGTAACAGATGAGATGGTGATTGACATCAAGACAACATCGAACATCAAGGACTTTAGATGGTCAGCTAAGAAGTACAACTACGACTCTCAGGCCTATTTGTACCAACAGTTTTTTGACAAGCCTTTGATCTTCTATGTGATCGACAAGACAACTCATGAGCTAGGGGTATTTGAGCCTACAGAAGACTTTGTGTTAGGAGGTAGAGATAAGGTGCTCAGAGCAGTAGAGATCTACGAAAAGTTCTACGGTAAAAATAAAACTGAAGATATTAATAACTACTACATAAGAGAAGTTTTGTAGATAAAATGTAATAAATACAAATATTTGTTTTATATTTGTAATTCAGCTACGTGGTATAGTGGTATTATCTTGAGCCTTTTACTTAAGGACGCAGGTTCGATTCCTGCCGTAGCGCAATAAGCAGCGTTAGGCAACACCACTCGAGAGGTTAAATAAAGAATTGCCTTTTATATGTCTGAGAGATAGCATCTCTCCGAATAACATGCTTAAACAGAGTGGCTGAGTGGAGAGGCACGCGGTATTGAAAGATATGCCGTGATATGTAGGTTCGAATCCTACCTCTGTTACAAACTGAAAATCCGACAACAGTAAAAAAAGGTAGGGAACACATTAAAATTAAATAAAATGTCAAAATTATTAAGCGTTTCAATCGATGTTACGAAAATTAAAAAAGAATTATTAGTTGCAGGTGCAAAAGGAACGTACCTAAACTTAACGGTCTCATTGAATGACGAAGAAGACAAGTTCGGAAACACTGTTTCTGCTTGGCAGTCACAGAGTAAAGAAGAAAGAGAAGCTAAGGTAGACAGAAATTTCTTAGGAAATGGGAAGGTAGTCTATGACTCTGATGGAGCTAAGAAACCAGCACCAGCACAACAACCACAAGAGGCAGACGATAGTCTTCCATTCTAAAACTAACCAAGCCTCCTTCACGGGAGGCTTTTTTAACAACACAAATTATGGAAAGTATAGCAGCATTTATTGTAGGTTACTTTTTTGCACACTTTATAATAACATTAATTGAATTTTACGAGAAATGGAAATAAAGAAAACAACAGTAATAATTGGTAGAAGAGCAAGCGGTAAGTCAAGAATTGCGGAAGCAATGGCTTGCAACTTCAACACGATAAGAATAAACCTACCTATAGGTAGTTTTAGTTATAGTATGTGCAAAAAAGATACAGAAGTAATAATATTTGACGAAGTAAATAATATAAACACATTAGTAAACATTATTTTTAGCACGTATGATTATGTATTAGTAGAAAGACCTGGCAAATCAATATTTTACATAACTCCAAAAATAATAATAGTTTGTAGTGAAGAAATAACAAGAGACGCTATTGAAAAACTTGGAAGTAGTTTAAATAGAAGAATTAATATAATAGAGACTATATGGAAGTAACGATTTTCAGAGACATCAAGTCAACATCAACACCATTCTTCAAGACAATTGGTGTGATGCTTGATAGGATCCAGAACGGTGCCTCTAAAGACATCGTTGAAGGTATCAGAAACGAGAAGGACAAGTCCACTCGTAATATACTAAAGCAACAACTACCTGCGGTGTGCTTCTCAGGTAAGTTCACTAAGCGTGAGGATAAGGCTATTTTAGAGCACTCAGGGTTCATTTGCCTAGACTTTGATGGTTATGCTACAGAGAAAGAAATGAAGGCTGATAAGGCTGTAATTTCAAAGAATAAGTATACCTATTCTGTGTTTGTTTCACCGTCTGGGAACGGACTCAAGGTGATCGTAAAGATACCTAGGGATATTGAGAACCATAAGAACTACTTCAACTCATTAGAGAAACACTTCAACTCTAAGTACTTCGATAAGACCTCAAAGAATATCTCAAGGGTATGCTACGAGTCATACGATCCAGAGATATATGTGAACACCTCAAGCGAGCTATGGAACACACTGTCAGAGCACGAGTATATTGAGATGGATAAGGTAACATCTAAACCAACCATTCCTATAACCAACGAGAATAAGATAATCGAGATACTTATGAAGTGGTGGACTAGGAAGTACGGACTTGTTGATGGTGAGCGTAACAATAATGTATTCATACTAGCCTCAGCATTCAATGACTACGGAGTAAGCAAGTCGTTGGCAGAGTATGTTATGGGGCAGTTCGACAGTCAGGACTTTCCAATGCAAGAGATCAGAACCATTATCGACTCAGCATACAGACAGACTCAGAAGTTCGGTACAAAGTTTTATGAAGATGATGACAAGTTGACTCAGGTTCGACAGAAGATCAAGCGTGGAATTTCCAAGAAAGAGATCAAGTCTGAGCTAATGGGTTTGAACATATCGGAGAATGCAATTGACGATGTGATCGATACAATCGACAGAGACGAGGCAAGTCAGAAGTACTGGAGCAAGTCAGACAAGGGAGCCATAAGCATCATTCACTACCTATTCAGAGAGTTCCTGGAGGACAACGGATTCTTCAAGTACATGCCAAATGGTGGCAAGAGTTACATCTTTGTAAGAGTAACCAACAACCTCATCGACCATACGTCAGAGGACGAGATCAAAGACTTTATACTAAACCATTTACAAACAATCGATGACTTATCAGTTTACAACTACTTTGCAGACAAGACTAGGTTCTTTAAGGAGGACTTTCTATCTCTATTATCTTCTGTTGATGTATATTTTATGGAGGATGACAAGGACAATGCGTACCTTTATTACAAGAATTGTGCTGTTCGCATAGACAAGGACAGCATCGACATCATTGACTATATCGATCTTGGTGGTTATATATGGGCAGACCAGGTGATCGATAGAGACTTTAACATTTGTGAGATCACAGACTGTGACTTCAAGACATTTATATCAAACGTATCAAACGATGAACAGACTCGCATTGACTCTCTTGAGAGCACGATTGGATTCCTTATGCACGGATATAAGAATTTATCTTACTGTCCTGCGGTCATTCTAAATGATGAGGTAATCACAGATAACCCAGAGGGCGGGACTGGTAAGGGGTTATTTACCAATGCAATATCTCAGATGAAGAAGTTAGCCTTTATCGATGGTAAGAGCGTGAACTTCGATAGTTCGTTCCCATACCAGACCGTGTCAGTTGATACCCAGATACTTGCGTTTGATGATGTTAAGAAGCACTTCAACTTCGAGAGGTTGTTCAGTGTGATTACAGAGGGTATAACCTTGGAGAGAAAGAATAAGGATGCAATGCATATTCCATTTGCGAAGTCTCCTAAGATTATTATCACAACAAACTACGCCATCAAGGGTAAGGGTAACTCATTCGAGAGACGTAAGTGGGAGCTTGAGTTCAAGCAGTTCTATACCAAAGAGTTTACTCCGTTGGTAGAGTTTGGTAGGTTATTGTTTACTGAGTGGGATGACAACGAGTGGTGCAAGTTCGATAACTATATGATCAAGAGTTTACAGGCATACCTAACAACAGGTTTAGTCAAGAGTGAGTTTGTTAATCTTAAGATCCGTAAGTTATCGGCAGATACTTGCCACGAGTTTATTGAGTGGGTTGGGCTGATGGATGATAAGCCTACGATTACGTTGGGAGAGATACTGTACAAGCAAGATTTATATCTTGACTTTATCCAAGACAATCCAGACTTTGCACCGAAGGCTAAGATGACAATATCACGGACTATATTTTACAAGTGGTTAGTATCGTATGGTTTATTTGTTACTGGAGTTACTCCTTTAGAAGGACGTAACAACACTGGCAGATGGATCAAGTTTAAGGACACGAGTATTAAGGAAGAAGAGGAAGAAATTAATGATGAATTTAAATTTTAAGATATGACACTAAAAGAAAAGCTTCAAGAAGAAGCAATACATATTAATGCATATAGTTTTAAATTAACAAAAGAATCAGCTGAACAATTTGAAGTTATAGCAGATGAATTTGCTATTGGGTTTGCAGGATGGTTCTTGATTAAATATCAAGAAAACGTTTTATTTGATAATGTTACTATTGAAAAAACATTAGAAATTTATAAAAAAGAAAAAAAAATATGAGACTAAATTTTTTATGGGATTGGACAGACTTTGGAATTATGTTTAGGGTATTTAGAAATCATAAACACAGAGAATATTATGCAAGTATTGATATACAAATCGCTTGGTTAGATATATGGATAGAAATAATTAAAAATAAACAAAATGGAAAATAAGTATACAGAAAAAGAGGTTCAGACAAACCTATCAATTCTAAGTAAAGCAGAGGATGAGTTATTACAGCAAAGAAAGGCTATAAATCAAGAACTATCTCGAAAAAGAAAGCAGATAGAATACTGGAAAGAATTAGACTTAAGTCAATTAAGAATATTATGACAGACTTTAACTGGTGCATAGAGAATGACTTTCAGGTTTATATAAAGCCTGAACATTCGTTTGCAAGGATATGCATCCGTAAGGGAGGTATAACATCTGAAGGTAAGGATTTCTACTATACAAACGGAGTAAGAGTTAATGTAGTAGAAAGAAGTGGAACAGTACTGTATAAGTCTCAGGACCTAGCAGCTAAGGAACTTAAAAAAGTATATAAATATTTAAGAGATGAAGATACTAAGAGACTACCAAATAAATAACGCAAATAAAGGCGTAGAAATTCTTAAAGATAAGAAAATTGTTTATCTTTGTATGAGCGTTAGAACTGGTAAGACAGCTACCTCAATGGAGATCGCAAGGTTATACGGAGCCAAGAATGTTTTATTCCTCACCAAGAAGATCGCAATGAACTCTATCAAGTCTGACTATAGCGAGTTTGGATATGCTAAGCACTTCTCTATGCAGGTGATGAATGACGAGTCAATGCATAAGCTCACAGCTAGTTATGACTTAGTTATACATGACGAGCATCACAGGTTTGGAGCAGAGCCTAAGCCAGGAAAGGCAACAAAGACGTTTAAGAAAATGTTTGGACACCTGCCAATGATCTTCCTATCAGGAACGCCTACTCCAGAGGGGTATAGTCAGATATATCACCAGTACTGGGTTTCAGCATACTCTCCATTTAGTAAGTATGCTAACTTTTACAAGTGGGCTAAGGACTTCGTTATTCCTGGGATAAAGTACACGAGTCACGGACCAACAGCCTGCTATAAGAATGCATACATAGACAAGATAAGACCTATCACTGATCCATACAATGTAACATACACACAAGAACAGGCTGGATTTGAGTCAGTTATAGAGGAAGAATGCCTGTATGTTGAAATGAAACCATCTACCTACAGTATGTGCGATAAACTGATAAAAGACTTGGTTATACAAGGTAAGGATGAGGTTATACTGGCAGATACTTCGGTCAAGCTACAGCAGAAGTTGCACCAGATGTATAGCGGAACAGTTAAGTTTGAGTCTGGTAATTCAATGGTTATTGATCTAAGCAAGGCAGAGTTTATACGAGAGCGTTTCAAGGGAGTTAAGATTGGGATATTCTACAAATTTATCGCTGAACTAGAGGCTTTACGTCAAGTATTTGGTGTCGAGAACTTGACAAATGATCTAGATGAGTTCAACTCAACAGATAAGTCAATAGCCTTGCAGATCATATCTGGGCGTGAGGGAATAAGTTTACAGAATGCAGAGTTTTTAGTGTTCTACAATATTGACTTCAGTGCTACAAGTTACTGGCAGGGGCGTGATCGTATGACTACAATGGATCGTAAGTTCAACAAGATTTACTGGATATCTAGCACAAAGGGAATAGAGAAAAAGATTTACAAATCGGTGATGGATAAGAAGTCTTACACATTATCACATTTTAAGAAGGATTATGATATCACATAAAATAGTAGTTGCCACTGAGTTTACTGAAAAATCTATGTTAGATATAACTGAAATTATAGAAAAAGTAAAAAACTCTTTTGAAAATGTATCTATCATTTCGATAGAGAACCTACCAATGAATTACGAAAAGTATGCTAGGTATACTTATAGAGTTAAATTTAATCACAACTTATACTTAGAATCATGACAGCAAAAGAGAAAGCAAAAGAGTTAATAGATAAATACACTGACTTAACTAATGATTGTGATTGTTTAGAATATATGTGTATATGTTTTAGGATTGGAGAGTATGATGCTAAGCAATGTGCATTAATAGCAGTTGATGAGATATTAAAAGAATATGGAACATATTACAAAGTAGAAGTAAATGGTAAATATGTATCCTATTGGCAAGAAGTTAAACAAGAAATAGAAAAACTATGAGAAATTTTGATTATTTAAGAGCATACTGCTCACCGTTTAAACCGCCTAGACTAAGTTTCTATTGTGGTAAAATTACACTTGGAACACCTTACTTCTACCCAAGAAAATGGGTAAGGAATAAAGAAAAAGAAGGATACCTAACAGCAGTTCCTAGAAAGATAGGGTTTGACTTTGTGCCATTAGGCTGGAAGACAAAATATGATGATTATAGGTTCGAGTTTAGCCCAATGATTAGTTTCGTATTCCTTAAGTGGCAGATTGCAGTTACATTTGTTGCACCACATGACGTTGACCATTATTGGGAGTCTTGGCTATATTATACAAGAGAAACTAAAGGAGATACAGCAGAAAGAGTTGCACTTTGTAGACAATTAGCTCCGCAGACTTGGACCAGACATCACCAAGACGGAACAAAGGAAACTACAGATTATTACAATTTAATTTTAAAAAAGAAGTGGTTATGAAAAATAGATTTAACATAGATTTCTTTGAGTTCAGCTTCTTAGTTGAGACATGTATTCCTCCAAGACCAATAGCAAGGGCGATGTTCTGGGATGATGTTATAAACAAGCACTATAACGAACTTACAGAAAATGAAAGAGCAAGGTTATACGAGTGGGTAAATAGATGTTATGGAATGCAAGATGGACTAGAGAAAGAAAATGAGGACTGTATGATTTTTAATGCTAGGTTTGATCCAGATAATCAGTATAAGATTCGCACCAATTATAAAGGTAAAGACGAAATTCACGATGCCTTTAAGTGGAAAGAAAGATATTATGTAGCTAAAGATAGATCAATAGAAGATAAGTATATAATGGATATTGAAAAACTTATAAACTAAAAAACTATGGCAAGTAAGTTTCAGACTAAGACAAAGAAATACTACGAAGAAAACGGATGGATAGTCATTAATACTATAAAACTTAGTGTTAGTGGCTACCCTGATCTGTTCTGTTTCAAAGATGGCAAGACTCTATTTATAGAGTGTAAAGAAGGTGGAGATACGATTAAGCAATTGCAAAAGTATCGAATAGATGAGTTAATTAAGCAAGGATTTGAGGCATTCTGCCTCCACGCAACTAAAGGAAAAATATACCCAAATGATAGAGAAATTTAAGAAAATAATAGAATTAGAAACAGGAGTAAATGTTGAAATTGTATCCAGAAAGAAAAACTTTATAGAGGCTAGAGCAATATACTACAAGCTACTCAGAGACATATCTGGTATGACATTTCAGGCTATTGGTGACACTGTTAACAAGGACCACGCTACTATACTACATAGCTTGAAAAGTGTTAATAACTGGATGAAGTATGATACTGTGTTGGCTGGTAAGTATAAGAACATACTATACGCTATAGATAATATAGACGAAACAGATTTCAATAGTGTTAGGTATGAGAATATGATGTTAAATCTAAAGATAGTTGAGCTTAATAAACAGATAAAGAAACTATCAAATAATAAGTTCTATGAGCTTGTAGATAAGATACCATACGAAAAGGAGGAGCTTTTATACGATAGGTTTAGCACAATCGTCAGAATGAATTGTTAATAACTTTATTTGCAAGTAAGCAAAATTGTTTATAAATTTGATAAAAAAAGATATGGAATACATTAACAGTACAATGAAGAATATCAATGACTTAACAGATGAAATCTATGAAGGTCTTGCAGATGGCGACACGGCAGCGTTGAATAAAAGTATAGTTACTCTTATAGCTGTTTTAAAGGATGTTCAACAATCAAATAAGGAAGAGTTATGAGAAGATTTAAATTAATAAAAGAGTATCCAGGAAGTGAAAATATAGGGGATATACATTCAGGGTGTAATTCTTATGAAAAATACCCAGAGTTTTACGAAGAAATTTTAGAAGTTAATTTTATGGTTTCTTTAACTGATATGCCTTTTCATAATGCTTGGGAGCCAATTAAAGTAGATGCTATTAAGTTAGATACAGATACTAAAAAATACTTTAGTTCGAAAGAAGGAGCTAGAGATTTTATAATACAGTATAAACCTTGCTTAAGTTATAACGAAGTAAGAGGACTTATTAGTCACATATATTTTGGTTCAACATCTCATCAAAAATTATTTGAACTTGTAAAATCAAGAATATGAAAGAGTACAAAAATAGATACGGAGATATTTATACCTTCACTAAAGATGAGAACCACGATATTCTTTGGGAAGGTAACTTCGAGTGGTGCGGTTTTAGTATGCCAAACGATTATTCAATGGCATATGCTGAGTACCTAAGAGAGGGTGGAGATATGGAACTTGATGAGTTCAAGACCGAAGTTCATAAGTGGGATGACAAAGCATTTGAACACGTATATCCAAAGTATATCAAGATGGTTGATTGCTTAAGAAACGAGATAGACTCGGTGGATCCGAGCGGTGGATGTTATATATCCAGAGGAATGTCTTTAGATTTTTTAGGATTTAAAAACTGTATAGTTGAAGATTTCAAACCTATACCAACAGGGTATAAAATAATAACTGATAAAAATGGAGCCAATTCATAAATTCAATAACGGTAGAGGAGCTACATATTTAACAATTTAATAATGGTACAGGAGCTAGTTATTCAATAATAGTTTGTATATTTGTTGTATGAAAAATATAAAAATATACAAACTGCTACATCCCATAACTAATGAGATTAGATACATAGGTAAAACCAAAAATGACTTATCACTAAGATATAGTCAACATATTGCTAGAGCAAAACAAGGACATGATTCACATGTTTATTCTTGGATAAGTAAGTTATTAAAAGATAATTTAAGACCAACAATAGAGCTAATTGAAGAATGTACTGAAAATAACTGGGAAGAAAGAGAACAATATTGGATTTCTTTTTATCCTAACTTAACTAATATATCAAAAGGTGGTATAACTTATTTTGGTGAATACCATAAAAGACATGATTTTGTATCATCTGTTATAAAAAAAGTTATCAAGTATGATATTAATGGAGATTTTGTTTGTGTCTATGATTCAATAACAATTGCATCAGAAGGAAATAAAAGTTTAAGAAAACATATTTCAAATTGCTGTAGTAACAAAAGACAATCTGCTGGTGGATTTCAATGGAGATACCATACAGAAGATTATTCTTTAAAAATAGAACCTTATGTTAAAAGATTGTCTAAGTCAGTATTTGCTAAAGGACATACTGTAAACAAAGGTGTATCATTTAGTGATGATCATAAAGAAAAATTAGCATTAAGTCACATTAATAGAGTTTATAAAAAAAGAGGAACTTATAAAAAAACAAAAAATGACAAAAATTAAACCAATTTACAAGTTTAATTCAGGAATGGGAGGAATGATCTGCAATGGTTGTAGAACTATAATATCTACAGGTCCAAAGACAGATGAGCTTTATTGCGATAAGTGCAAACAAAAAAACCACATCATTGAGATAATTAATAGTGATGAGGAACTTGGTTTATATAACGACATTGTAGATGAAAAAGGGAATATTGTAGGTTTTGTTAAAATAAATAATTAAAAATATGAAATACACAACAAATGCAACGAATGACATTATAGTCAATGGTCATGAGATACTTAGCCATCCGAAAGATGCTGTGGTAGAGGCTGTAAGAGAGGACCTTTTAAGAAGGTCTAAGGTAGGTATCAATAAATATAATACCACGCTTGATAGAACTGATATTGACCTTAAAGGTTGGGTGACTCACGCACTTGAAGAGGCACTTGACCTATCACTTTATTTAAAACGAATCCAAATAGAACTAAATGAAAGAACATAAGCAATCACCACTACAGAGAATATTATTAGTTATGCAGTACCTATACCGTAGAGGCGGTAACAAAGAGTCAGTAAATAATGTTTATCGTAACATAATAAAAAAGAAATATGAAAAAATATACGCAGGAGTTTAAGGACTCAGTACTAAAATATTTCTTAAATGGAAATAGTATTACTACATCTTGTATCACGGCATGTACGGAACACGGAGTAAATTACAATGATGGAGTTCGTAGAAAAACATCTAGATGGTTAGAGAAGAATAATGTCTCTAATAATATAGAGCTTGAGAAGACAGATGTGTTCCAAGAGGCTAAGAAGAAGGTGTTTGATAATTCTAAGCAGAGATTTATAATATCTTGGTGCCAGTCAGAGACAGATATTAACGAGAGGTTTCTTTCAAATATAGAGGCTTATGCCAAGCATATTGATGCTTCGATACATATAATCGCTGGTCGTTATAAGAATCCAATATCGTTATCTGCCAGTAAGTCACTTCAGAACAAAGAAGATGTACTACAAAATTCTTGGCACGAAAGAGTTTTACCTTACCTAGATGCTAATAGACATAAAATACACAAGCATTTATGTATCCTATCAGACCTTAAAATACAGCCGACAGCATCTACACCCTTGTCTGGGATTAACGGTCTCACAGGGCTTGAATCGTGCATCGTAGGGCATCCTAGAGTACACCTAAAGTCATTGCCGATACTTGATGGATACCCTCACAAGTTATTACTAACAACTGGTTCAATTTCTGTTGAGAATTATACAGATACTAAGGTTGGTAAGAAGGGTGAGTTTCACCATACATATGGGTTTGTGATCGTAGAGCTTGATGGAGATGACTTCCATGTAAGACAAGTTACTGCTGATGATGATGGTACATTCTATGATCTTGAGTACTGTGTGTTTGGAGGTATTGTTGCTAAGCATAATGAACCAACTGTAATAGTGTTTGGAGATCTTCATCTTGGAGAAACTAACGAAGAGGTTCTTAAGGTATCGTTTGATATGGCTGACAAATTAAGATGTACTCAAATTATACTACACGATGTATTCAACGGACACAGTATCTCTCATCACGAGAGGAATCAACCGTTCCAACTGCTTAAACGTGAGGAAGATGGATCAGGTTCATTACTTGATGAGCTTGATGAGATGGCAAACTTCTTTGATGAGTATTCTAAATATAACTTTGGAGTTATTCGTAGCAACCATGACGAGTTCTTAGACAGATGGCTTAGTGATGTTGACTGGCGTAAAGCTAGTAACAAGATGGCTTATATACAGCTTGCCGCTATGATGGTAAACTCAGATAATAATAAGGGAGTTATACCACTTTATTTAGAGAGTGTAGGCGTTACTAACGCATTCTGCTTAGGGATTGACGATAGTCTTAGAGTTATGGATTGGGAGCTTGGTGTTCATGGTCATATTGGTGCAAATGGAAGCAGAGGAAGTGCTATTCAGTATGCTCAGATGAATACTAAGACGGTAACTGGACACACCCATTCTCCGATTAGATTGGATGGTCATCTGTCTGTAGGTACCCTAACTCATCTAAGGGTTGGATATAATAAAGGTCTTAGCTCTTGGTTAAATAGTAATGTTGTTATCTATCCAAATGGTAAGGCACAGCACGTGCATATAATAAATAATAAATACACTACGTTATGAGCAAGGCAGTAATTACTTGGAACCTAACCGATTTTGAAGAGAACCAAGACTTCAAGAGATGTATAAAGTCTAAAGATATGGCAATGTTATTATGGGAGTTAAAACATAACTCTTATAAGACTTGTAGTTATAAGGCTGATGAAACAGATGAGGATGACTTCCACATCATATTTGAGCACATAAACAGTCTATTTGAGCAGTTTAATGTAGACATTGATGACTTAATAGATTAGAAAAATAAAGCCTCCTTAATTGGAGGCTTTTTTGTTTATTTATTTTTTTTTCTTCTAAGTCTCATTCTTATTTCATATCTCCTAGGATTTTTAATTCTAAGTTCCTCATCACTTATCTCGTAACTTTTTTCAGGTCTTAATCCAAGTTGCTCAACCATTCCTCCTTGGAAGTATCCATTAGCAAATCCACTAGCCTTATACTCGTTTTTTATAGCTGGTAATCCATTAAGTCCTCTGTAAATATCACGAACATCTCTTACAACTCTCCAAGGTATAATAGGAGTAGACAATCTACTTCCAATCAACTGACCAGCTCCACCAAGTGCTTTCTGAGTTTTACCAGATGCAGCATTCTTCATAGCTTGTTGAATTTTCTTACCTTCATCAAATGCATCTGCCTTTATATTCATCTGCTGTCCTAAGAACTCTCCAAGTTTCTTATCTTTTTGAGCTAACATAAACTGTACAGCTGGAGGATTTATTTTCTTCATATACTTGTTAGCCCAAGGGTTTTTCTTTAACCAATCGTATAAATCGTCATCTGCTCCTGTTGCACTAGCTAATGCAAATGCAGCCAAAGTTACAGCAGCTCCAATAAACATTCTAGTGTTGGCGTTCTTAGCTAATAACTGATACTTTAAATCTTTTTCAAGATTTTTCATACCTTCTTCAGTGCTAATATCAAGTTTACTTCCTCTTGATTTAATATTCCAGTATATTGTGCTTAGTGTAGGAATACCTGCCTTCTGAGCAGCAAGTAATGTCCAGTTAGTACCACCACCAATATAAGGGTTAAGTATATTTGTAGTAACTATTGATGCAGCAGTTAACGCAGCAGCATCATTCCATTTCTTATCTTTTACTGCTCTATCTGTTCTAGTTTGAACCCAAGAATTAAATAGGTTTAATGGTTTAGATATAATGTTATTTGGCTCGTGCCCTAATTCAAATCCAGCAACTGTTTCTGCAGATTTCAATGATGCCTCAAGTTCTTCCAATGTTATCTTATTTCCTTTAACTAATGCCTCATTAACTAAGTCATTTGCGAATCTATAGATACTTTCTTTAGAGTCTGGTATGACTTTTTTACCAGCATCTTCATTTATTTTATCAATAATTTGTTTTGCAGTAACTAAAGCATCTTCAAACGATTGACCAGTTAATTGTTCTGAAACATAGTTCTTAGCTTCTGATTTAGAGTAACCCTTCTTTCTAAGTATCTTTATTAAGTTATACTGGAAGAATCCTTGAGCAAGTGCAGCCTTGTGCATACTATCTGCAGATTCTAGGAACGGTTTTCCAAGAGCAGTAGATGTAAGTGCGTGGTATAATCTACTATCACTTGCATTAACTATTAAATCCATTGTCTTACTTTTTGTAATAAATGGAGAAGTAACATCTCCAAATTCAAGACCACTACCTAATGTAATATCCTTAAATGTCATACTAGCAAGTTTATTTCTTGATTCTTTTAATGATTTTGTATCTACATTATCAAACATAAACCCAATCTTCTTAAATACTCTGGAGATATATCCAGATGTTGTGTTCTCAATAGCTTGAGCTACAGATACTAACGCATTTCTCTGGGCAAGACCTATAAACTCTTTAGCAATTACAACAGCCTTATAGGCTCCATTAGACTCAGACCAAGCAACCTTACTAAGTAATCTTTCGATCTGCTTATTTATAGTTCTCTCTGCTTGTTTTAAGTATACTTGGTCCAATTGATTTCCTTCACTATTTTTCTGAGAAAATAATTCAGACAAGCTCTTGGCTAAATTCTTAGCCTCATTAAAGCTCTTCTGATCTAACTCATTCATACCAAGTGCAGTATTCATTAATCGATCATAAGTATCAGATTCTTTCTCAAATAGACCATAGTTGTATAGCTCAGCAAGTTTCTTAGCACTTGTCTTTAAGTTTACTTTTTTTCTAGGTGTATTTCTTCTTTCTAACTCATTTAAAGACTTCTCAATTATACCTGCTCTTAGATCATTATATTCATTCTCTAATTCTTTAGCAGCTTCTTTACCAATTATCTTCTCTACATTCTCTCTTAACTTATCTACACTTCCTTCCTCTCCAGCAAGTTTCTTCCAGTCAAGTACATTACGTTTTACCTTTCCGTCTTTAGTTTTTACAGTAATTTCTTTACCAAATCCAGCCTCTACTAAAGCCTGATTAACTATATCTTTATTAGATAATTCTTTAGCCTTAATTTCTTTTTCAGATATTCCTTCAGTTTTAAATCCTTGAGTCATATCATCTCTAAACATACCTTCGTTAGCCCAGTCCTTACCATATTTTTCTTTGATATGGTTTATACCAAGTTCAATAGCGTCAGCTATATTAACACCAGCTTTTATAGAGTTCTTAATAACCGTTATACCAGAGTCAATTAATGCAATAGGAAGACCTACAGTAGCATCATAGGCTCTACCTCTAAGTTTCTTCTGTATATTTTCTAGTGCAGCTATAGCCTTATCAGCTCTAACTCTTCTTGCCGTAGGAAGTTTCTTATATATCTCGTTTATCTGTTTCTCAACACCACTAAGTATAAGTTGTTCTACATCAGACTCACTAACTATAGATTCGTATTCTTTTTGTATTGCGTTTGCATCTGATTGGATAGCTTTTTCAACTTCTTTCTTACCAGTTAATTGATCAGAAGATAAAAACTTATCTGTAACAGACTCATAATTAAATCCATTCTTCATAATCGCTCTTAATCTACCCATATTAATAGCTAGTGAAGACTCTCTTAAGAATTGTTGAGATTTTGCTCTAACTAGGTCCTGTAGTTTTTTAAGACTAGGATCGGATTTAACTAGATCAAACATCTCATTCTCTAATGACACATATAAAAGAGCCTTCTCGTGAGCTTTTAAGTTTGCAGTATCAAGAAAATCAAGTGTCTTTTCAATATATTTGTCACCATAAACCTCCTTAGCCATAGCTACAGTTTCTCTACCGTGAATACCAGCTTCTACAAGAGGCATAATATCTATATCTTGAACATTACGAGGAGCCTCACCTTCAACTCTCTCTATAGTCTCACCACTTAAATATTTTCCAACCTTGTTAGACTCAGGAATATCTTTTACCTTATCTCTAAATGCTTCAGTATTATTTGTAGGTTCTACGTTAGTCTTAGTTGGTTTAACTGTAAGCTCATTATAGGCTCTCTCAGCCAACGAAACCTGATCAGTGCCTAACTCACTACCTATAGTTTTTTTGATCTCTGTAATAGACATTCCTTCATCGATCATATCCTTAATAATATCCTTCATGTCTGAGTAACTCTCAGATTCTTGCATTCTACCCTTGGTATCGTCCATAATAATAGCTTTACCATAAGGCATGTTTGCAGTAGCCCCAACTGTTCCAGCAAAATTTTTAACGCCTAATTCATCTGCTGTTTTTCCATCTACACTTGTTAGAATTTCCTTTCCGTTTTTTCTATTTTTAGGAAGAATTAATACAGGTTTTTTTGAAGATACATCTCCATTTTTATCTATAATTTTAATATGATATGGGTATGACTGATGACTATCTTGGAACACGCCTACTTTTCCATCTATTTCTATAACTGCATATATGTCTCCAACATTTAATCCTTTAGTTAATTTTTCAGCAGATGTTTTAGCTATTAAATCAATTAAACTTTGTGATTTTTCTGTTTTACCTACGCCTAAACCCTTACTTTTATCTCCGTCTAAAAAACTAATAATTTCATTTTTATTATTTTTAGCGCTTTCTGACTTAGCTAAATTAGAAACTATTTCTCTTAATACATTTCCTCTTTTTTCAAAAGTAGATGAAGTTACGTCTTTAAAGAAGTTATCTACCTCTGATTTTAATACTTTAGCACTTCCATTAGGAGATAGAGATATGCTTCCTCCACTTGATTTAACAGCTGATCTAACAGCTGATCTAAAATCAGATAAACTAAATAATCCAGCATCTATCATAGATTCAGTAATAGCTAAACTTGAAGTAACTCCTTGAGGACTACTTACTAATTTAGCATCCGTTCCTTTTACTAAAACTAAGTATGATTTACCAGTTTCAGGATCATAAGTTTCATTAATAGATCTTGCTAAACCATTAGCAATTCCTTTATTAGAATTTGCCCATACGTCTCCAAATTTAGTTACAAAATAAACACCCCCATTACCAACTGCTACTTCTTTTCCATTTACAAATATAGATCCTACTAACATGTCATCTGGAGAAGTAGTTGTAACTCTTTTACCGTTTAATTCAGATAAATTTTCAGGTTCTATTAATAATCCTTGCTTTATTAACTCATCTATCCTATCTTGTTCTAGATATTTAATTTCAAGACTTACCTTATCATTACCATAAGACCATCTTTTTGATAAACCATCAGATGGAGTTACAACTTTTTCTCCTCCTTTAAATATTTTAACATCCTTAGATACAATCTCTTCACCAGTTGCAACCTTTCCAGATAATGTTTTAAGCATATCTACAATATCTTCTTCAGTGAATGGTTTTATACCAAACATCTTAGCAAGACGGTCCATAGCTCTTTTAATCACAGACTTAGTAGGAGCATCGAATCCACTATATCCATCAGCAAGGTATCCAAAAAGTTCAGCAACCTTCTCTTCGTTCTGAATATTCTCATCATAATTCTTAATAAAATCATCAAGATTCTTCTTAAGTTCAGGATTTCCTTCAAGAGTTTTAGAGATAGCACTAACCATTCTCTTGGTCAGATCTCTAGCATTAGCATCTGTCTTAACTTTATCAAGTAATACAGAGTGGAATACTTCGTGAGCAACAGTTCTAGCGTTAGCTTCCAAAGCATTTATATGTATGGTCTTAGTTGCTGGATCATAATAACCTCTTCCATTCTTGCCAGCTACTCCTATAAATGATTCCCTAGTATCGTGTACCACGAACTTAACGTCTGGAAGTAATTTAGATAATGACTTCTTAGCGTTTTCAACCTGAGTATTCAGCTTAGCTCTATCATATACTGGTTTATCAATATACTTAGCCTTGAATGCTGCAAGTTTTGATTTAGCGGCAGTTGGTTTTAATATTTCTCTAATATCGTTAATTCTCTCTATTTCTGGCTTTAATCCTTCAATAGCTTCACCAGTACCACCAGTATCTACCTCTTCATTTGTCTTTAAATTGTATACAGCCTTTTGATTATACTGTTTACCAAGTTTTATTGCTTGCTCGTTTGGTACTACAGCTGACACATCTATATAAGTCTTTCCAGATTTAGAATCATACCAAGTACCAATGGCTAGTATATCTTCGTTTCCTTTAAATAAATCCTTGTTAGCTTCTTTGAAGTCATTTATATCTTTTTCAGTAATCTCGCCATCAATTATTTTTGATCTTTCTGTAAATATAGATACAGAAGAAGCGTCAGATCCTGCCTTATTTTCTCCATTAGCCAAGAATGTAGATCCTCCATTTTTCTTGTGTGATGAAATTTGAGTTTCTACAGGAGCCTCTGTACGTCTAATTCCTGGCTCATAAGCTAATGCTTCTGCATACATATCCTTAACCTCTTGAGAAATATCAGACTCTTCAATTAGTTTAGTTGTTTCTTCTTGAGGAGTATTGGTTAAATCTTTACCAGATAATTTATATAACGCATCATAATTATTTTGCTTACTTCTCTCAGCATTAATAGCATCATAAACAGTCTTAAGTTTAGCCTCTTTAGATTCTGGAACTATAGACTTATATCCCTTTGCAGTATTGTCTACATACTCTTCTTCAAAAGGTTTTGCTATTTTATCACCCTCCTTCAACTGAACATCTGTTGGGGTAAGTTCTGCAGTGGTCTGTGCTCTGGTCTTACCCATCCACTCAGAAACCACCATATCATAACCATTCTCACCAGCTATCTTAGTAATATATGCTAGTTTAGAATTGGCATCAAATGCTTTCCCAGGATTCTCTTCTTCATGACGAGTCTCAGCCTCTGCAGCATAGTTATTAGAGTCTGTATTGGCATCGTATACTTTTTCTTTTGGTATAGTTACAGCATACTTAGCTTCACCATTAACCATTCTCTCAGTATCTCCAGGTCTAGTATAATACATAGCTACACCGCCAACCTTGCTAAGAGCAGCTCCCTCTTCTTTTGAAGTTGCAGTAGTTCCTCCAGATGATTTCTTTATGGTCTTATATCCCTTACCTCCAACATGGAAGAACACAAAGTCTCCATCCTTATTCTCTGTAAGATTACCGTAGTTTGATGATGTCTCTGGAGATATAGCTTCGGTAGTAGGTTTAGCTTCTACTTTAGTGTTAGCTTTTTTAGATTGCTTTAATACAGGTAAGTCTATTTCAACAGTACCGTTTACATTTCTAATATTTAATTCATTTAAGCCAAATTTTTCTAAATAAGGCAACAGTGCTTTTTTTACAGTATTAAAGTCTTTATTATTAGTTACAGATATATTATCGAAATCTCCCTTATTCACATCAATACCTAACTCATTTACAATAGCATCTCCATTTATAGCTACTGAATTTGTTTTTAGGTTTCCATTTTCATCATATTGTAATTCATATCCTTTGCCCAATTGTTGATTCCAGACTCTTAATCCATCAGTTGAAATACTTGTTTTTTCAATATATTCATGACCTTCTGGTAACATCTCTTGAACTCCAGAGATCATTGTTTTAAAGTCATCTTTATCTCTTGATTCATTATTAAATTTAGAACTCCATTTATTAGTAGGTTTACCATTTTCGTATATTCTATAAAATCCCACAAAATCATTTTCTGATTTACCAGTAACAATTACATCAACACTCCCAGTTTTTGGATGTGCATATTCCACAAGTTCAATTCCATTATTTTCTTTATGAGAAAATGGTACAGCAGAAGTATCGCTACCTCCTAATTCTGTAGAAAAATATCCAACTCCTGTAAATAAATCCTTTCTTTTTATTTTAGATTCAGTTTCTACCCTTCTTTTTTCAATCTCATCTACAGAAATTAACTCTTCAGCAACTACTTCTTCAGTAGATGGAATTTTAATTTCAGAATTAATTAAAAAAGTTGCGGTTCTTCCGTCCTCTTTTACTTTTGTTAATAATCCTTTATCAATAGCTTTATTATGCATTTTAACAGCACCATCTCCAGCTGACTTAGTTGTTAAGGTAGTAACTCCTTTTGTTTTTAAATTTTCAATTAAAGCCTCAAACATTTTTGATCCTTGTCCTTTACCAACTTCATTGGCAGATATGCCATCTATTCTAAATTCTGTTGGAGAAATCATTACACCTCCAATTATACCATCTTGAGTTTTAAATTCATATAAATCACCATCTTCAATTGTTGAGATCGTGGGTGTTCCTAAATATTCTTTATTTTCTTCAGCAACTGCTTCTTCAGTAATAACTGGTTGCTTAGACAGCTCTCTTATTTTATCATCTATTCCAGCTATTTCTTCATTTATGTCTGGATGAAAGGCAGAATCTATATTCTTCTTTTTTTCTTCTAATTTTTTCTTTTGAACTAATAAATCTACTTGATCTGAAGTTACAGTTTCTGGAGCATTTGCTATTGCGCTTGATATATCGTTTGCAAATTTATAAGCAGTTATTAATGATTCTCTAGCATTCTCATCATTTAAAGGAGAATTTATTTCATTAGCAAATTGATCTTGTAGGTCAGATATATTGTTATAAACATCTCTATATATATCCGTCCTATTCTGTTTAAATTTACCTGGAGCAGCAACAGCACCCATTGCTCCAGACATGATTACTGTAGCAGCAACTAATTCCTTTTGTCTTTTAATATTAAAAAATTCAGAATTTTTATGATTTAAAAGTAAAGAATATTTTAATCCGTCTTCAACAGCAAGTACAAACTCTTCTTCACCCAACTCTAAAGCTGCATTTTTAAAGAAATCTTTAGTAACATTTTTTACAGCTTCTTTAGTAGCTGCTTTTTTTAAGTTTGACTTAAATAAATTCTTTAGAGTAGATCCAGTTAAAGAGTCAAAGTATTTATAATCTGGCATGATCGTTTCAGAAACACCTTCCGCTAATGATAATACATTTGCATAAGTAAAAGCCTTTGAATCATCCATTCCTAATTCTTTAGCGTCTTTATAATTATCGTTTATAGTAACTTTATATGCAGTTTGAACTACATTCAATTGGTCTGTAAACGCTTTATTTTTACTTGGATTAACTAATTGAGATATAATAGATTGAGGAGAACCATCTACTCTTCCTTTCTTAACATCACTCATTATTTTTAATGTAAAAGGAAGTGTATCTGCTAATGTCCTAGTTATAGATCTATAACTAAAATTATATTTGCCATCTTGACCAACAATAGCCCCCTCTTCTGATTTAGAGCTTGGAAGAAAGTTATAATTAGTAGTATCGTTTATTAAGTCAATAGTTGCCTCTATAGGAGTATAATCTTCTGATTTTGAAGCTCCTGTAAACTGATTAAACTGTTCGGCACCAAGGAGAGCTAATGTAGGTATTCCAGTTAATGCTTTTCCTCCAGTACTTATAATTCCTTCTGTAAGCCTAGACATCCAATCTACTGTTTCTGGAATAAACCCTTCGTACTTTGAAAATATAGCTTCATCTAGTTTTTTGTCCTCATCTGTAACTTTGAAATTATTTTTTAATAGGTTACCAGAAAAATCAAGGGCTAACTGAGCGTTAAAGGCATTACTTCTATTTACTAGGTTAGTTCTTATAACACTCTTTTCGTCTTCTGGAATACTTGGATTATCCTTTATATTTTTAAGGTAGTCACTAGTTTCTTGTTTCAAAGATTTAAACGTACCATTTAATACGTCTATCTTAGCTGAATTTATTATTTTCTCTTTTTGTTCAGTAGGTAAAGAGCCTTTATACCATTTTTGCCTTACTTCTTCTGAAGCATAATCAAAAGTATCTATAATCCTATCTTCTACATCTTTATTTAGCTTTATAGTTTCAGTATTAGCTAATGTATATTTACCATCAGTAAATGCATTGGTTAAAACCTCTATAGGTCTTGTCCATGTAGCTGTTTCTTTTTTAACTTCTTGTATAGCTCTTTCAGCAGGTTGAAACTCAGAATCTAATTGTAGTTTTTGTTTTTGAAGTGATTGATATGTTCCTTCTCTCTGTAAATCTTCAGGTCTTCTTCCTAACCTTACATTTCTTTCTTCAAGTTCAGATATTTTTTTAGCTACTTCTTTTTTCTGATCAGATACTAATCTATAGTATTTCTTCGGCTTTTCTTCAAGAGGAAGTGATTGAACTAAAACATTTTGTTGTTCCATTCCATCACCATACATAATAGATTTTATATTTTTATCTCTATTAGGAAAAGACTTAGGCGGTCCACCTAAACCATCCGATTCCACAGGAGGTTGAGTTCCTTCTGTATCCAATGAAGTAGTGGTAGGCTGAGTTTGCGTAAGAGAAGCCAATGGCCTTTTTTGAACAGTGGGCTCGGAAACTACTTTTTTTTTTGAATCAGCAATATAAAGATCTATAATTCTCTTTATATCATTATCGTTAGCACCTTGACTTTTAGCACCTTCTATTAGATTTCTTAATTCTTCATCCATTATTTTTTACCTTTTTGCTGATTAAAATATGCGTCTGCGTCAAATCCTCCTTTATTACTAGTAGCTTTATTTGAATTTATATAGTTTTCAATTTCTTTAACATTACTAAATGCTTTTCCAGTTTGAGGATTAGGAACTAGGTTTAATTTAGCAAGAAATTTATCTCCAGCTACGTCAGAATATAGTCTTGTTTTTGTAGGAACAATATCTGTAATAGTTGCCTCACCATCTTCAGTAACTTCCTTTCCTTTATAGGTTGTATAGTCTATATAGTACCTTTTACCAGTTGGAGTATTATAAACACCGAATTTATCTATCTGTTCTGTAACTCCTTTAGCTACATCAATAACTACGTTTTCAACACCTACAGAACTTCCTACTTTGTATTTCTTACCTTTTATTGTTTTTATAATATCAGCAGGTATAGCTGGACCTGTGTTTTTGGTAACATCTACAGGTTCACCACTATCTTTAGGAGCAAATACTGGAGGTCTGTACACATTCTCTACCTGAGTTGTTATAACATCTACCCTTTGATCAATTTCGTTTTCTATTATTTTACCAGCTGCCTCTAATTGTTTAGGAGAAAACACAGGTTCTGGATTTCCAGTAGAGTTTAACTTTATATATACCTTAGTTCCAGTTTTATCTGCATCTGCCTCAGCTTTATTTATGGTAGGAGTGTACCTAACTCCATCAATATCACCATAATCAGTTAATATAGAAAGAGCACCCATAGGATCGCTAATAACACCATTTGCTACAGTTTTTCTGTAATCCTCATATCCCTTACGTTTTTTTGCATCATCAATACTTAATATGCCACTTTTTGTTACGCCACCAATTAATGCATATTTGCCTATTTTATCAGCATTAGCATCCATCAAAGAATCTAATTTTACCTTTGGAACTAATAAATTTCTTTCATTATTTAACCAGTTTACTTCAACTAAATCGTTAGGATCTGTTCCTTGTATAAATCCTCTTCCCTTATTGTCCATTATAATTTGCTTGTCCTTCAATGACGCAGCTAGTCCAAGTGTTTGAGCCAAATAATCAGATGCAGCAGATAAGTTTCCAGCCTTACTTTCAGACACATAAGTATCATATGCAGCCTTAGAGTTTTTTCCTACAGCATCAATAGTGTTGAAGGTATCCATTGCATTTTGATTGAATAGATTAAAATCTTTCTGAGCAGCTTTTCCTTCACGAACTAGTTTAGCATAATCTCCTACAGCTTTTTTAGAATTATAAACAGCCTCTGTTAACTTAGTATTAAGTGCCTCATCCTTACCAAGAGTAACCTTGCCCATTGCAGTAATAGAGTCATTGGTATCCTTCTCTAACTTATCTCTATTGCCTTGGCGAGTAGCTTCACTATCATACAATGATTTCTGAACGTCTTTTATGACTGTTCCCCAATCAAACGTAGGAGTTGCCTTTACATCGGCTGGATTGACATATCCTCTATATTCTGGCATATTATTGTGGTTTGTTTAAGAATGATACAGAATTTAACCAGCTTGGAGGTTGTTGGTATTTATTCATAAATGCAGATACATTAGCACCTGAATTATTTTGTAATTGTTGAGCTGGAGCCATATTTACAGACTGTACGGGTTGTAATGTTGAGATAGGAGCTTCTCCATCCATTCCAAAAGAATTAACTTGTGCAAGACCTTGGTTTATTAATCCAGCACCTGCCATAGCGGCACTTTGCTGTAAACCTAATTGAGCAGCTCTTGATTCAGCAGCTGTCTTTTGAGCACCTGCCAATCTTTGAGCTTCTAGTGTTGCCAAGTCTTTATTTACACCCATAGCAGACTGTGCTTGTGCTACTCCTAGTTGATATAAGTCTTGTGCTGCTGCATCTCTTGTAGCTGCCTCTCCTTCAATACCAGCTGCGGCAAGTTTACCTACACCTCCAGCTAACTGACGAGGATCTCCCTCTTGTAGGGCTTGAGTCATCTGACCTAACTGAGCAGTAGTCTCTCTTGCTGCTCTATCATAAGCTCCCATAGGGACTTGTAGGGCATCAAAAAAGTTTTGACTTCTTAACTGTTCTTCCTTAGCGGCTGCATCTCTAGCAGCTCTCTCAGCTGACTTCTGCATATCAGCCTGTTTACCAGCCTGAACCAAATCTCCAACCATATTAATTGCAGAAAGTCCCATTCCAATGAATGGAGTTGCCTTAGACAATCCTCCTGCTAATCCACCTACTGGAGGTGTGCCTCCTGCTGCTGCTGGTGCTGCTCCCATACTATATCTTTTTTATATATTCAACAATGTTTTTAGAAGACGATATATAATTATTATCTTCAAATAATTTCTTCAATACTGGATTACCACTTACCGTCATAATAAGTCCATATCCTATACTCTTCATATATTGCTCTACATTATAAAGCAAAAAATTAAGAGCATTCTTTCTATATTTCTTATCTGCATCTTTATTACCAGTTACAAATCCAATCCAACACCAGGTACAATCACTTACATATACTGGAACTGCATACAAATCAATTCCTTCTGCACTTACTACGAATATTCTCTCTGGAAGTGATGACTTATCTAATACTGGAAAATTCCATTTAGTCCACCATTCTACTAATGTTTCGTAGTATCTTTCCTTGTTTTCTAATCTACATTCATGCATACTGCAAAGATAGTAAATTTAAGGGTAACTTTTGAATATACTACTTCCTACGGAAAATAACTCAACCCTTTCAGTATTGTCATTAACAAGTTCAAACTCCATATAGTATCCACGAACACCATAAGATTCAGCGACTGAGTTTTGAAAGTAAAATACAAAATCAGTAACTAATGGAATATTTCCTCCACTAGTAGTATCTATAGTAATGGTCTTGTTTGCCTTTCCAACTATTTTACCTAATTTTAGTGGGGTTCCAGAATTATTCTTGTACGCATATGCACCAATAGTTATAATACTACCAAGATTATAGCTAAAACTTAAAATCACAGCTGCAGGATTGGTACTATTTATAGATATAGGCTTTCCAATTCCTTGAGTAGATCTAAGGTTTAAGTCTTGTGTATCAGCTTCGCTTCTAATATATGCAAAAAAATCACCCTCTTTAAAATCAAAGTAAGAAGAGTCTATATATCCAGTAGAAAGATCTGTAAGCACGTTAGCACTCCAAGAGTCGTCACTATTTAACATTATAGTATTGAAGTTCTTAACCATATTCGATTCTACATTAAATACACCAGTAACTTTAGAAGGATAATCTTCTCCATAGAAATTATTTCTACGTTCATTAGTATTATGACGATATAAGTTACCGCCTTTAAATGAATAAAAGTATGAGTTCATACCAATCATCATCTCTGGTATGTAAGAAAAGAATGATGTCCATCCTTGAGCAGCCTCGCTATATGATAATGTTTTTTCCATTTATACTCCGTCTATTGAACAAATTATTGTATCTGTAACTAATCCATCACCATTTATCTGATAAGCCATTGCTAATGAAGTCCAGTAGTAAGTTCCATCTCCATCAAATGTAGTAGTTAATGAAGCATCGTTATATATAGTATCTCCAATATTTATAGGCAGATACACTACATATGCGCTTAATGGATATGTAGATGGAATACTCGGGCTACCACATGCTAAAGATGGTGTGCTATTACTTAAATTTATTTCATAATAAGGAGGAGGAGGCGGACATGAAGGACATATAGTATACGCCAATAACATTCCGTCTAATTGTCTTCTGTAGTAACCACCTATACTATAGTAACCATCTGGTGCTTTAGTAGTTAATAATGAATCAGTATATACCGATAATGCATCAGTAAATAATGGAGCATCTAAATAAAATATATTACCAGTAAAATCGCAACAAGAATCTAAAGCAGAAAATGCATTATAATTCAAGTATATCTCATGAGACTGAGTATAATCCCATATCATATATAAATACTGTTTAAGATCTGGATTATCATATATAAACGAAGACTCATATTTACCACTAGAAGGATTTAATGTAGGAGTAGCCTCGGTAGATTCAAACAATAATGTAGGAATATCTAGCTCTGTATATAAAGTATCCGAAACTAAATACTTAAATGAATTAACACCCTCTTCAAATACAAATGTATCTCCAGTTAGTTTTGTTGAGTTTATAGATATTGTACTTCCAATAGCTGGAATAACTCCTACAGAGTTCATAGCCGTATCAGAATCATACAAAGATATTCCGTCAGATTCCATAGTAATAAAATCAGAATTATAAGCACTACTAAAGGCACCTAATGTCCAGTTATAGTTATTATGAATGGTCTGACTCTCGCTTCCAGCTGAATTTATTACTACTCTAACCACCGTTATCTCCTCAGATACTGGGCAGTTTGGAGTTAATATATATGAAGACTCTACCTCACAATCAATAATAACTGTTGCTGTTATAGGGAATACAGAGTCCTTATTAAATGAAAGAGTTCCGTTTGCGTCAACTAATTCATTAATAACCTCTACACCATCGTATATAACAGTTATATTTATTTCTCCTTGTGTTACAGAATAGTCAAAATCAACCTCTCCAATAGAGTCAATAAGTTCTAACGTAAACTGATAAGATCCTGTAAATAGTTGTTGAGATATTGTAACCCCACAATTATATATGTCTTGTGGACGAGGAAGACTATTGTCATTTAATGCCAACACATACTCATTCATATAAGGATCAAATCCACCTAATTTTTGATTGCCTATAGTATCTTTAAACTCACCTCTAAACCAGTTCTTTAGACCATAGTTAGACGATATATCAAGCTGATCTGACTGAGCGGATCCTCCCTTTAAATTTAATACAGCAGTACGTTTAACATCTGTAAAGAATATCTCTCCTCCACGAACTGCAAAACTCTCTGGGTTATTACTAATTCCGTAATCTTCAATCCTTGCAATTTGAGTTCCAAGAACTTCAGGGATAGATGTAATAGCACCTCCAGCAGCAGCGTCAGAAAGTAAATTCTTACCAGCTAATACATATGATATTTTATCTTCTTGTAACACCAATATATCAGTCTTACGAGCATATAGTTTATTGATTGGACCAAATGACTTCTCACAATCTTTAAAATTAGAGAGGGCAAGATTAAACTCATTAAGTTTATTTATATTTGTCTCTGCATTATATATACCACTATAGGTAAGTCCAGCATATCTATTGGCTTCTTTAAATTCTTCTTGAGACACAGCGGTAACCCTACTACCTAAATAAAAAGGAGCACCTACTATAGAATCATTTATCTTGTAACTCTCAACCCCATTGCCAAAGGTAAAGCAGTTAAAGAAATTAAGATTAACTATCGCTGGTAATAAGGATGTCTGAGACTGATCTCCATCTTGAGTTCCACTAATGTGAAGTCTATCTACAATAGAAAAGCTATCACTTCCTTCATAGTATATTTCTCCATCAGAATCTTCAGCCTCTGTTTCAAAGACCATTAAAGAAGTTGCTCTCTGAACATCTATATGTATAGAAGTTCTTGAGTATTTAGGATTAACTCCACCACAACTAGGAGTACCAGTAGTTACTACTAACCATAATATACCAGTATCAGTATCTTCTTGAAATTGATACTGATTAGTCCCTTGTATAAATGGTAGACCTATAAATGGCTCTATTGTATTTGTTTGTTCGTTTATGTTAGGATCTTCTCCTCCATTATAGGTTCCTGAACCAAAATCAACATTATCTCCTTGAACAAAATCAAATAAATTATTATAATCCTGAGATGAAGTAAATGTTTTATCAAACAAATAATGAGAACTTCCACAAGAACTACCTCTACCATTTCTATCTAAACTAATACGAATATGTATTCTACTACCAGCAGGAACATCATAAGGTATGTATGGCTGATTTAATGGTCCAGGTGTTGGAGGATCTGTAACTATATAATTAGGATTGTCAATGCTACAAGGATATATAGTAGTAATTCCAGTTTGTCTTTCTCCAAAATCAATATAACTATTAGGTTTGTATTCTGCAGCAAAATTAGATACTTTTAATGCCATATATAGTCCAGCAGGCTCTTTTATTAAAACACCTCCATCATTAACATTTCCAGTAATAAAATCTATAGGCTGAGACTTAAGTTCTAACACCTTTGTTTTTATTAAACTATCTAATACACCATTCGTATCTGACTTTACTATAAGAGTAGAATTTTCTTGAACCTTACTTCTATTATCTCCCTCTAATTTAAACCAAGTTAGTCCAGTTTCTTCAACATAGAATTGATTTGAATATACTATCTGATAATTACTCTTAGACGGCTTTAAAACAAATTTATATCTTGTAGCCCAAGAAGGAGCTAAATTATTTACAGTTGCTACAATATAATTCTTAGTTTCCGATGCAGATGCAGGAATAAATACGGTATTCATAGTATCTACAAGTGCTGTAGAACTTCTTAAATAATCATCCATATATACGACACCAACCTCATAATCTCTATTGCTATGAAGACTTCTTCTTGCTCCTATCTTTGAAAATGCAGACGAAAATGTTGAATTATTGAAGTATTCATAAGCATAAAAATATGTTCCAGCATTATCAGGATCCTCAACCTCAAATTTAACAGCTGGTACTTGAACTTGTATTATATTACTTCCAGGAGATGATGTTATTATAAATCCACCATCAATACCAGTAATACCACTAGCAATGTCTTGCCAAGCACCAAACGGAGGATATGCCCCTTTAGCCACTATAGAACAATTAAATTGATCTGTTACTGAAAATCCATCACAACTATCAGCGTATGGTTCATGTGTATATATAGCATTTACAAATTCATCACTTGTTGCTAAATCATACACACTTGTGTAATTTCTTCTTAATGTAAATACAAAGTTATTTTGAAATTCATTCTGAGGTGCTGGTTCTGTAGGAGGATTATCATAGTCAGCATATCCAGAAAATTTCTCGTGTAATAAACTAAATGTCATTGAGAATAATGAACCCTCAATTAATTCAACTCCAGTTAAATCTACTGAAACAGCAGAATTTTCAGATGTAATAATATTATCTGGATCAATTGTATATTGAACACCATCTGTTATTTCATAAGGTAATTCTAAATAACCTATAGTTTCATTGATTACATTTAAACTGTAATCTAATGTAGTATCAATATCGTATCCATCTACATAATTTCCATATATAAGTCTATTACCCATAACGGTCTGTGACTTAGCAATTCTAGGTACGTTATCGTATAATCTAAGTAACTCACTCTCTGTAAGAACGGTGTATATTTTTCTATTATTAAAATCTATGTATTTAGTATCATTATCCAATAACCATCCTTGTTCTTCTCTATCATACCTTTCAATGACATTTATAATATTAGAATCGGATAATTTAAAACATACATCAATTCCAATAACATTGTGATCTCCAGTATTAAATCCAACATTTACAGTATTAAATATATTTTGCATAGACTTGTTAGTGTATGTAGAATAGTCTAATTCAAATGTACCTGGTTCAAAAGATATTTCACTAAATTGAGATAATGCGCTATATTCATTATCCTTATATTTATATCTATAGGCAAATGATATAAATCTTTCTGTCATATAGTTTTCCTCTCCAGGAGTATTTGATAATGATATGGTAGGAGCCTCTGTTGGAGGAGCTACAATAACAGATATATCAGACTCCTCAATAGAGTCTACCCCAATTAATGGATTAGGATAATTCCTATTTATATTTATTTTTCTTGGAGGATTTAAATTATCTGTGAAAAATAATAAGTCATCAACCTTATTTATGCCATTTATAAGGTATTTTTGATCAAAGTTTAATACAGAGGTAGATATTATATGATATTTTATAACTCCATTATTCGTATTATAAGATAATATCAAATCTACATTATCTGGATCACATATAAACCAGTATATAGTTTCATTGACACCGTCTTCAAAAGCACCAATACATTTTGCGTTTTCACTTAAAACACTTCCGTTATATTCTATATCTGTTAGTCTGGTATTTCCCTTTGAGTTTTCAATAGCTCCAATACTATTAAATTCTGTAGATCCAATTCTAATGTTTAAGGCATCAATATATTGACCAAGAGGTAATACCCTCTCGTCATAATCCTTGTTCATTTTACCTTGAACGAAATTTACTTCGACATTACCATTAATTTGATTAGCCATTTATTTGATCCATTTGTTTTGACCTCTAAGATTCATCAATAATCTTCCAGGATGCATATTACTCAATCTCAACTTTGCGTTCCTCAAATTGGCTGTTTTGTCCTTTTTAGCTCGTAGTACTACATATTCCTGCACTCCAAATTTATTATTTAGCAATGCATACTTAATGTATGAGTATAAAAATTCTTCAGCAAGTTTATTTATAGTAACCTCAGAATCATCTCCACCCTCCATTCCATCAGAAATGTATTCTAATATACATAGTTCTCCAGCCATTCCAGAGCTAAAGTTTATCACTCCAGACTGCTTGTCTATTCTATATGTTGGGTTTGAGTTTGCTGTCTCTGTATTAAGACCGTATCTTGAACCAACATTATAGTCAAAATACCATCTACCATCAATATTGTATCCTTCTCTTCCAGAGAATCTTCCTTCTCCTAAGTATATAGTTCTAACATTATCGTGGATTCTATCATAATCTAAAATAGAAGTACCCTCTAAAACATCCCCATCCTGGTCAAATAATACTCTACAATTATTATCTTGTAAGTAACTGTTACTGTAATTTGCTTGTATATTTTCAGAAAGCGGTCTAAGTATACCATCTTTGTATAGAGAAATTCTAACATAGTTCACGTAGTTGTTTGGAAGTACGAATTTCAAGTCGTCACATATACTTATCTCAAGAATTTTAATCTCCTTTAAGGCATCATAGTTTACTTCTTGTATTCCTCTCTTGGCGTGAAATAATACATTATATTTAGAAACATTATTTATTAACTTATCATTTCCAACATACATTAACATAAAATTGTTAACTATATCAGATAATGAAATATATTGGTATGAACCCCAATTCTCGCCTTCAGGATTAGCTCCTGCATTTTCATAGTATTGATAACCAGTTAAATATGCCATATTATCCTTCTATTTGTTTGTTAGCAGTTTCTTGTGCTGTTGCAAATGCATATACGTCAGCCTCTCTGATGGAGATACCAGCATATTGTAGTATTTTAGAAACTAATGACACCTCATCAAATCCTGGAATTTCAAAGTCTTGATAATCTAAAGATGATTGATCAAATAATGGAGTTCCTCCTACTATATCTGTATAGGTCCACTTAGGATCTTTAGGTAATCTTATATACTGAACATTTACTAATGTAGTAACTGTATCTGGATAAACTACAATAGAAGAACCTTCCATTGCATATACTGGAAACATTATAGAGGGAGATGTAAGATTTGATGATAATAAATACATCAATTTATCTTGAGTAACTCTATCTATTTCCTTTGTATTATTATATCTTATGCTGTTTAAAAAAAAGTAATCCTCTGGTAATTCAAAAGTACTAGAAGGGGCATCATAGACTAAGTTAGCGGTAGAAGAAAATTTATCCATAGTTTCTTCAAGATGCTTTACTACATCAGAATACCCACTACCAGAAGCTCTTGCATTCTGTTTTATTATCCAATTGTTATACTGGTAAAAGTAGTTCTCAAATATATCTAGCTGTGCTTGTTTGGCGTATAAGTTGAAATCTTCTGGAGTAATATATCCAAAGTTATTCTTATTAGCTACAGACAATACAGTGTTTCTAACCGAATTTATCATGCTTTAAACTTTTTACAAAGATACTAAAAAAAAACACCCTATTTTTTAGGGTGCTTATTTGCTACTTAACGTGATTCTCTAATAGTCGCAAGACCTCGATACCTTCATCGGTCTGAAGATATGACGCTAAGATATATACTGATTCCTCTCCGAATGGAACGGTTAGTAATTTCTTTTTATTGGAAGGTAAGTTATAGTAAATATCTCTTCCCTTATTTTTTAATCTCAATAAGTCATACTCAAAAAACTTTGCACAAGTATTTTGAAGTTGAAGCATTGGATCATTTAACATCTCTAAGAACTGTCGTGGATTGTTTCTTGAATAAACAAATACATCACGTTTCAATTCAGCAGTAGACATTTTTTCAATCTTAGAACCAAGTAGTACACGAGCTACAGCTTCAAGTAATTCTAAACTTAAATCTCTTGCAGCAATCTGTGCATCTAATTCACTTGATAATTTTTCAACATCGGATGTTGCATCCTTTTCAGTATTAACTTCTTCAAATATAGATCCATTTGCTGGATGAATTTCTAAGAAATATTGTAAAACTGGGTTATTTTTAGGAACGCTTAAAGCTCCATCCACAAAGATGATAGGTTCTAAAATAGCATTTCCATCCTGTTCATCCTCAAAAGGACTCTTTTGATTTCTTGCATATCTTAATGCTCTTTGTGAAGTACCATCGAAGTGCAATAATGCAGCTCTATGGGTATTTCTTGATGCCAACATATAAGTAAGTGGCGTACTCTTTTTCTTTAAAACGTAGATTTTGTCTGTTAAGACTGTTTGATTTTTCATTTGATAAGATTTAAAATTTAAAAAAAATAATAGGGGATTTTACTCCCCTATTAAGTATTATTGGTTATGCTTCAAAAATGAAGAAGTTGTTTGCACCTAAAGTACATAAAGCTCTTTCAGATAAGAAGTGAACTTCCATAGCATCTAAGCTAGAAGTAGAAGCTCCACCAGCTGAACCAGTGATCCAAGTTTTGTAACGTCTGTCTTCAGTTTCAGAAGCTCTGTAACGTACGTGTAAGAATGGACGTTTAGCGTTTTTACCAAGAACTTGGTCATAAACTGTAGTAGAACCAGCAGGTACTAATACTCCGTTAACTCCACCACCTGTAATACCACCTCTTAATGTAGCATCGTTCAAGTATTTCCAGTCTGTTTTGTAGAAATCATAACCTCTACGGAAACCTGTAAATCCTAAGTTCAATGACATCTCTCTATCGTTGTCAAATAAACCGTAAGAAACACCACCAGCAGCATTAGAAGATTGTGCTCCTAACATATCATCAACATCAAAAGAGAACTGACGATTCAAGAACAATACATTCTCTTCGATAGCTCCTTGTTTGTCAAGTCTTTGGATAATAGCATCAAAATCAGCTAAAGCAGTTGGATTTCCACCACCCCAAACATTTCCTCTATCATTGATAGAATAGAATAAACCTTCAGAACCTTTATTTCCGTAAACTGTTTGAGTTGCAGCTCCAGAAGTAGCTTCAGCAGGTACCGCCTCAATCATACTCATTTCTAAGTAGTCATCAAAACGCAAACGAGTTTCGTGCTCAGATTTAATATACCATAAGTATCCAGTAGCTCCGTTTTCGGTAGTTACTTCAACCCATCCAATTTGTGCCATATCTGAACCAGATACTGCATATTTATCTTTGATGATAATTGGACTGTTCTCAAAGATGTCATCAACAGCTTCAAGAGACTCTTCCATTCCTTCAGTTCCTTTTCTAAATTCAGAACCATAAACAAATGCAGTTATTTCAGCAGTGTTTCCAAACATTTGTCCAGATGCAGCATAATAAGCAACATCAAATGTACCAGCAGTATAATCTACATCAGTAATGATTGCTTTATTTGAATTAGCAGCAGTATTGTTAGATGATAAGAAAACTGTTTGACCTTTTCTAAAAGAAATTCCTCCAGTAATAGTATCATTAACTGTAATAGTAGCTGTATCAGCTTCAACAGCACCATCAGTAGAACAGTCTACATATTTAGTGTGTAAACGACCTTGTTCTGCCCATTTGATAAGGTCAGAGTTAGATGGCATCTCAGCTCCAACTGCTCTTAAGAAAGATGCAACTGAGCGATTTCCATATCTTTCAAATTCTTTTTCGTAAGTATCAGGAAGATACTGGTTCAAGAAGTTGAAATCTGTAATGTAATTTGTAGAAAGAGTTTTTCTTTCTGACGAAGGGGTTAACGCAAACCCAGGAGTTGTTAATACTGACATAGTCTTTTGTTTTTATTTATTATAACTTCTAATTTTTAGTCCTCTACCACTGTCACTATCCGAAGCCGTTACTTTAAATCCTGAATTACTGATAGATTGTGGAGTACTTCGAGTCTCCATATCTATGTTTTTAATTTTTTTTGTGCTATCTAATAGCGCATCAGTTTTGCCTTGCTCATAAAAGAACTTAGCCATTTTTTCAGGATTCATAGCTGCTGCTAATGAACGGTGATAACCCTTAGCATCTGATATTAGTCCATTTGCATCTAAGTGTTTAGATATAAAATTTGTAACATCTGATTGAGCTTTCTTTAATTCTAAAGTATCTCCAGGTAAAAACGTAATACTCTTATCTCCAACATTGAACTCAAAACCTTTGAACTCATTAGAAAAAATTTCTTCAGTCTTCTTTTGAAAATATTCAGATTTCCTAGAACTCTCTTGCTGATAGGTCTGTGATTCTTGAACATATTTCTTGTAGGCTTCGTAACCTTCCTTTTCTTCATTTGAAACAGAGCTTCCAGCCGACTCGACAGGCACTCTATATGCTTCTTTTGAATCATCAAAAAATTTCTTTGCCTTAGCAAGTTCTTTTTTCTTAGCGATTTCTTTCTTCTTAATGTCCTTTGGCTCATCAAGATCCTCATCATAAGCAAATTTTTCTTCGATCATATATTCAATATCATCTTGGTCTAAATCTTCTTCCGTATGAGAGTAGTACTCTGCTAATAATTGTTCTGGACTTAAGTCATCATAGTTTCTGCTTAACTTAGCAAAATCTTCGATACCTCTTCCAGTTTCTTTTTTATACTTGAAGTATGCAGATACATCGCTAGGCAATTCTTCTGCTTCTTCTCTTTTTTGAAGTAACTCATCAATTGAGCTAACTTCTTTATTATATCTATTCTTAATATATGAAAGAACGTCTGAGTCTCCGTATTCTGGAGTAACTACTTCTTCTGGAGTAACTACAACTTCAGGAGCTACCTCATTATGCTGTTGTAAACTTTCTTCGTGCTTATCTAAAAGCGTTTGTTCAACCTCTTGGATAGACTTCTGCTCAACAGATCCTATCTCTTTTACTGTAAAATTTTCCATTTGATTTAATTTTTTGCAAAGTTAACTATTTAATTATTATATATTACGAGCAGTTCCATTTGTCTAAAGCTAGTTTCTTTCTAGTAGGATCTCCATTTGGTTTATTCATTGGTCCTGGCATACCAGACATTCTAGCACAGAAAGATTTTCTACGCATAGCATCCTTACTTCCAGGTTTCAACTTAGAAGGTTTAGTCGTAACAGCTGTCTGAAGTTTACTTCCAGGATTTTCTTTTCTATACGAAGCAACTCCCTTAGCGTTTAAACCACCAGTCTTACTTTTTCCCTCGGCTCTTTGCCATGCTGCTGTTTTTGCCATTTATTTTACGTTCTTGTTTAAGCATTTCTGCAGTAGGTTTCTTTCCAGAACCTTTATTTGCACGGATGTTATTCCACAATGAGTTTTCTACTCCTAATTTATTTATCATTATCTTGGTCCAAATTGTGATAAGTCAAAAGAATCTAAATTATCATTTGTAGATTCAAAATCTACTGGAGGTAAATTATTCTTACGTTGATCTATCAGTTTAGATTGCTGTGTATTCTGCAAACTAACACGTTTGTCTTTAGCCTCTTCTTTCATCTGCTCTTTAGACTTAGTGTTTTGAACTTCGATTCCTTTTAACTGCATATTATAATTAAATTCAACCTCCATTAACTGTAATTTTGCTTGAACTTCAGACTGCATCTTTTGAATATCAAATGCTGATTCAGCCTGTTTAACCTGTAGCTTAGCTTGAGTTTCGGCTTGTATCTGCTGCATAGCAACTTGAGCAGCTAACTGTTGTGACTGTTGTTGCATCTGACCTTGCATTTGCTGAGCCTCTTGTGCTTGTTTTTGTTTCTGCTCTTCTCTCTTCTTTCTCTTAAGTTTAAGAAGTTGATTAGCTAGTTTAAGATTTCTAATCTCTCTAATATCTATAGCATCTTCTAATAATATAGAATCACGAGATAATGAAACTTGTATATTCTGTTCTAACTGAGCCTTCTCTTCTTCATCTGGAGATACCTCTATAAAAATACCAAAATCATAGATATATAAATCTTTAATATCTTCTAAGATACCAACACTATACTTACCAATCTGATTTATAAATTCTTCTTTAAAATCAGAATACTCTAAAATATCAGCAACTCTATAAGATATAGCCTCTGATAAAGATCTTGTCACATATAGACTTGACTCTAGTATGTGTCTTGTAGCCGTGTTTGAATTTAAAGCTGCTAATTTTTGAACACCAACTAATGCATCTGGATTAGGAGTAGATCCATCACGAGCCTCATTAAGACCAGTAACATCTCTAATCATACCCATATAATGGTTATAACTTCCAATTAAACTCTGTAGTTTTCCTTGACCGCTATTTGTACTTAATTCTTGGATTGGAATCCTTGCATTATTAAATTCACCATCTCCAGTATAACTTCTACCAATTACACTACCAGTCTGGAAGTATAATCTTAATGCATCTTCTGGATTGTATGCAGCACCTGTTCCTAAATCAACCTCGTTAATACCATCAGCATCAATAAATACCCCATCTGGTACAACTCTTGAAAGAACTTGTTGCATTTTAAGGTGAATAATCTGAATCAAATCAGCAAATGGAATCATTCTTTTTACTAATGACTCAATATTGCCTTTATACATTCTTGGAGCAACTGCTACATAGTTAGATATTGCGTGTTGAGTAGCAGACTTAGGACGTACCATATTTTTAGATAGCTCCCACTTCAACATAATTTGAGTTCCAGCTACCATTATTCCGTCATACCAAACATCGATAGTTTTTTCAACCTTCTCGAAGTTACCCTCATCCATCATCTCTTGTGGTGGATTAAAGGTGTCGTCCTTAGGTATCATCTTCTCAGAACCATTATCTAACTTCTTTTTCTTATAAACTATCTTTTTAGTAGTCTTATAGTTAAAATATAATAATGTAGCCGTATCTTTACTAAACATACTATTATCATATACTTGAGCAGAATTATAGAAGTTATTCCAAGACTGACCGTATTTAGATATTTCAGCTAAATCTTCATTCGTAAGTGTAGGATCTATTTTAACTAATTCAGTAATATGAACTGTCTTAACCTCTCCCCAATAGAAACAATCCTTAAAGTATGGATTTTCTGTATAACTATAGATTACATTTGCTGGATCTACATACTCAATCCTTACTCCATCTCCTTGCAAGAACATATGCTTAGCCATACCAACACCAATAGTAGCAATATCTAAGTCAATACTCTTACGAATATCATTATATTTATTATCGTCAAATATTGTATTAATTGCTTGTTCTTCAGCTATTTCAATTGCAGGCTTATAATTAATCTGCATAAATAATGATAGCTCATCATCTGTCTCTGGAAGTTCTTCTGGAGGAGTATCGAATGCATCAATTCCAAACTGACCTTTTACTTGAAGTAGTAAATCTTTAGCAGCCATATCAGTCTGAACTGATTGTTGGAATCTATTTCGTTTATCAGTAGACATAGCATCTTGTGCATACGCCTTTACCTTAAACATTCTATCGGTCATTCCGTTAACTACAATGTCAATAAACTTTGGTATAATAGGTACTGGAGTCCAGTCTAAATTCAAATGACTTAAATCACCATCAACAGAAAGTTCGTTCTTATACTTACCGATAGACTGTTCGCCTCTTGCATAAAGTCTTAGTTTATGAAAGTTTGAACGTTGGTCGTAAAATTTACATCCATTGCTATCTTTTCTAAACCATTCGTATTGAATACTTTGACCAATCTGTAATCCGTATTCAACAGATTCCTTCTCTTTGTCTGAGGCAAATTGGTTTGGAAAGCTAGTTGGATTAATCTTTATAGTTACGTCCTTCATTTATCTTATTATTTCGCTACGTGTTCCGCTATTATTATACTTTGCAAAGTTAAAGATTATTTTCGATTCTTTTTTAACTTCCAGATATACATTCTTTTGGTTAGCCATTATAGCTAATCCTGAACTAATTGCAGCATCAAACTTAGTTCTATTGTTAATATCAAACTTAGCCCATTCTTCAATAGTACGTGTAAAGTACATAGAACCCATCTCATCAGAGTCTCTATATGTGCCCTCTAAGTCAAGACCTACATACTTCTCAATATAGGATTCAATTGCAGCAGCGTGAGACTGCTTAACATCTTCAGATGAGTTAGGAATACCTCCAAGCTCTTTTTCTGTCTTAGAAAGTTTAGTATAATGCTTGTCTGGTCTATTCATAGAGAATCCTCTGTATCCTCTATTCTTAAAATGATATAGCAGTCTTGGTTTGTTATTCTCAACTAAGATAGGCATTCCGTAAAATACACAAGCCATTAAAACTTCTTCAAAAAATATCTCTGCTGTCTGTGGTCTTGCAATATACTCTAAGAAGAATTGATTGCTAGGAGCATTATCCATATTAAACTTTGTAAGTCCGTGAAGAGATCCATTAGATCCACCTCCACCAACTGTACCAGATATATCGTATGGATCACATCCAAATGCACCAATATGGTCATTACCTGGATGCTTCATTCCGTTCTTATTAATTATTCTATTCTGTAAGTCTTTACCTGGTATCCAAGAAACATTAAATCTACCCCTTGGATCTGGAGTCCATACCACCTTAGTATCTTTCTCTCCATTTAACCAGCTGAATGAACCTCGTGTAAGTACCCTATCTCTTATTAAAGAGTCGTTATAGTCGATCTGCTGATAGATCTTTGTTAGATTGAATATTGATGACTTACTCTCGTCTCTAAAGGCGTGAGACTCTGTTCTTGAGAACTGTCTGTAGAACTCGTTAAGTGCATCAGCATCGTTCTTCAAGGACGCAACCTCATTCTCCCAGTAATCAATAGCACCATTAGAAATCATCTGACCATCTATACCAAGTACTGGTTTCTCAGGTTTTCTAAATACTGGCATCCCATATCTATCTATATATCCCTCGAAATTCCATTCCATTGGAATATAAAGAGAATACATACCAGATTTTGTCTGACCATTGGCATTACGAGTTTTTACATTTGATTCTTCGTATAATTTCTTAAAGTTAGCCCCACCCTTTTCAAGTGCATTAGGTGTTGAACCCATCATACACTTTCCAATAATTTTAGAACCTAGCCTAAGACATGTCTTGGTTACACGCCAGTTATTTAAAATATTATCTGGCTTAATCCACTTACCAGACTCATCATGTACGAGTAGGAGTAATTTTTCACCATCATAGCTGTTATCTGCTGTGTTCTTCCAGTCAATAGTAGTATCAAGACCTTTTATATCTGAGTTGTTATCTGTACTTTCGTACATATTCTTCTTAGTAATCTTAGCCGCAGGAACTCTAAATGCAAGCTCTGTCTTTGGCTTATCCATACCATCTTGAATAGGCTTAAAAAAGAATGGGTAATTACTTATAATAGGAACTACCTTATTGGTAAACATTGTCTTGGCATCATTACCAGTCTTCGATAGTATTCCAAGTCTTGCATCTTTTGCAAGTGTTCCTGTATTTGATAACTCATTCGAACCCATAAATGAGAATCCAGAACGTCTGATTTTTAGATATACCATTCCAAAAGATCTAGGATCAGCCTTACATGCCTCCCAGAATATAAAGTAAATTCTATTAGCTTCACGATAGTCAGGAAGTCCAACATCAATCTTGGTCCATTGTAAGTACATATAGTGAGATCCAGTAATGTACGTTTCTATTCCATTGTTCATAAAGAAGAATCCGTGCTCTCTTCTATCAAACTCACCCTCTATATAATCAACCCACTCATCCTTAAAATTCTTAGGCATAGTATGCCAGTTGAATATAGTCTTAATATTGCTAAGTTCTTTAGGGTATTCAGACGGTTCCCAGTACTGATTTTCTTTTTTATTGTCACGTTTATATACTAAATTTGTTACAGATGGTAACGCTACTAATAGCCCACTTATATTATAAATATCACCGATAGTTCCATCCTTAGATATAACTACCATATCATACTTTTCGTTATAACCGTAATCCCAACCATTGTTTTTGTTTTTATTAACAATAACTGTCTTAGGAATATGGTCGTAAACTATAGTATATAATTTATTTTGATCGTCTTTCTGCAAATCCTTGTACTTTAGGTTCAGTTTTTACACTGGTTACAGAATCGTCAATTAATTTTTCTTGTTCTAGTTCTATTCTATTTAATATCTGAAAGGCATCTTCGATTGCTAAGCGTTTTGTAGCAGCAGCATTCTTAAGTTTATCAGCAGATAAGTCATCATCACCTCCAGACAATACCTTGTCCTCAGCAATTTTAATTAACTCTTCTACCGCCTTATATCCAGCCGCAATGATTCTTTCTTTAATTGACTTTAATTCCATTTTAATGTAATATTTTTAGTAAGCATTCTGTATAGCTTCTCATCATTTATATAAAATGGGTACTCACTATTTGGCTCAAACGAAATCTCATTTCCAATGCTTAGACCTAGGTCTAGCAACTCTTGATTTATATACTCTATCGTTCCAACCAGAGGCTCTTCTAATGTATTCTTATATATTACAGAGTCCTTTGATTTTACTGGTTTTATAAAGCAATATTTAGAGTGAGAACTCCATTTATTATTATGAAAATACATAAAGAACTGCTCATCATCTACCATGAATAAATCATCCTTTAGATAACTAGCTCCACTCTTTTCATTTCCTTTCATATCATAATATAGTTTAAATACATTATGATGTACGAGTAATATGTCACCAACTATTACATCCCCTTTATATCCAATAGGAGTTGATACTACTATTCCAAATCTATTTGACACGGTATGGTCTTCTTGAGATGTGCTTATTACAAGATCTATACCACCAATATTTTTAGTATTATTATATCGCTTACCATCTAATGGTTTTACGATGAAGCAGTATGGAGATTTCATTTAGAAATTTATATTATACTCTATTGAAACTGGCATATTAGAATTAAACTCCTTCCATAGTAATGTTTCATTAGAATCATTTTCTATCCATATCTTAATACTGTCTTTTGAACTATCGAAGAATATAAGGTGTATCTTATGAGAACCTCCAAGGACTTCTTGTCCTTGAAGATAGCTCATAGCATTTTTATAGTCTGGTCCTATAGATATTTTACGAATATCCATTAGTTATATACTCTAATTTCAACCATAGTTCCTTGTAATTCATCAATGTAATCACCATTAACATTAAATTGAATTAATCCAACTTCATTATTTAGATTCTTATCGTTATAGAATAATGTTTGCCATAAAGGAATGCCTACTCTTGCTGAAACTTGACAAAAACCTATTGTTTTATTAGCTGTTAACAATCCATCTGTAGTAGCTAAATACGAACCTTGTTCATCACGAGTCCAAATAACTTCTCCTATATTATTATATATAACTGTAGCTACTGGATCTAATTCTCCTTCTTGATTTAACAAGCAAACATAAGACTTATAAGGAAGTAACTCAGCTCCTGCCAATGCAAGAACATCACTAATCTTAAAGTTCATTGTAGTGTCATTGTTTTCTACATCAGTTCCAATTAATAAGTCGTCAATAGTTGGTACTGCTATTTCTGGATATAAACTAATTTTTGTCATTTTCTTTTATTTCTCCTGTTTGTAAATCAATGCTAATATCTCCATATTTTTCTAATAAACTAGTCTCAACATCTTTATACTCTAAAGATATTTTTTCTAATTCAGCAAATATTGCATTCTTGTTATTTTCTAATCGTTTGATTGAGATTTCATTATCTGCTAACGATCCCTTTAAAGAGTTGAACTTTAAGTTAGTCTCTTTCAATAATTCTAATTCTTCTGTAGTTACTGTTTTCATTTTATTAAATTTTTTACAAAGATAGTAAATTTTATTCTTCTTCAATAACTATATCAAATTCTATTTCGATATAATCGCCTAATTGTTTTGCTTCTTCTATTGATAATGTTTCATACCAACTTCCATCAGGACTTACTATTCTATATTTTATCATAAAAAGTTTTTGTTTCAAAATCAAAATAAGGATTTTCAAAATATTCAGTTAAAACTTCATCTATTGCAATTTCATTTTCTAAAATATCTAC
>Ga0114979_10000078_pt1 | contig 56463 bp, 46 predicted proteins | sample S_140625_EF_Meta_FD_87315 | JGI IMG/M metagenome (GOLD analysis project Ga0114979, IMG submission 87315) | Freshwater microbial communities from Lake Simoncouche, Canada to study carbon cycling - S_140625_EF_MetaG | ecosystem: Environmental > Aquatic > Freshwater > Lake | place: Lake...
GGCTCTTGGATAAAGTCTTCCCAATTAGTAATCGGGACGCCGATTAGCAGACCAGACTTAGTGACCAAGTTACTTGAAGTATTGGGCTTCACCCGAATCTTACCATCCGTTTCGACCAAGGTAGGCAACTGATCGCGGAGAACGACGGGCTTGGCGGCAAAGAGGGGAGCCAAGGTCACCTTGGCATTATCGCCGAGAAGCGGTTCGTTAATGGAAAAGCCTGCTGTGGAAAGCGCTGCACGGGCCTGGGTTAGCGTATCCTTTAAGCGTTGGGTGTTCGTCTGAAGCGCGGTTACGCTTAGCTTCACTCCTGAAGGCAGATTGCCGTTCAATGTAAGGGTCAGCGTGCCGACGTTGAACTGCTCACCAGTGTCTATGTAAAGGTAGGATTCCCATGAATCTCCCGCGCCCAACGTGACGGTGGCACCCGGCGGAACAGTGATACGCAAACCTTCCGAATCCCAAGAGAGGGTGCCGTTATTCGACCAACCTTCGACGGTGAAGTAGTCCAAACCACTTCTGGCGGAGAACCACAAGCTGTCTTGCGTGCTTTCACCCGTTCCGGTGTAAACGGTAGATGTAGCTAAGTAACCATATAATCTATTATATGTTGCCGGCACGTTCAAAGTAAAGGTTAGGCTTTGTTCGGTTCCGCTTGTATTTTTGATCAACAGATTATTTTTAGAGTTACTGTTGGACATCGAAAAGGATTTTGCGGTCGGGGTGGCGAATTTGATATTATCATCATCATTAACATTATTATTAAACAGGTAATCGGCGGCTGGCTGGCGATCGCGTGCTACCAGTCCTAGGGCTGCGGCTTGATCGAGTTGGTCGAGGGCTTCGGTGAGCAGGGTCAGCAGCGCGGTGCGGGTTGTGGCCGGCATGGTTCCCAGTTTAAGTAGATTAGGGTTTTGGTTGATGACTTTGAGCAGATTCAGGCTGCCATCAAAGAGCTGGGTCCCGCCTACTGGAACGGCCAAGTTGTAGGCGGTATTGAATTGTCCGGCGGCTTTAAGGAGCTTTAGCGCACCGACCCAGGCCTTGCGATCGGCGTCTTCGATGATTGTCGAGATGCAGGAGATGCTCTCTTCGCTGCTGAGCGTCAGGCGGTGGCCGGTTTTTACTGTAACTAGGTCGGTTACGCTCGTATCGATGGCGTTCTTGGTGAGGTTACCCAAGGCGGTGAAAAGCTCTGTGCTTGAGGCGGTGTTTGCTAGTTTAAAACGGAAAGCCGATGGGTATTTACCATTGTATACAGTGACTCCGGTAGGCACCGTGACTTCCAGAGAATCGTAATAATTGCGATTATACACTACGGATAAGACTGCTCCAGGTTCAATGCTGATGTTCGTCCCGCTTGAGTAGTAATTATTTGCGAGCCACTCTGGAAATGATGCGGTTTGAGTAAGCAGCTGTTGCCTAGAGAAATTTTTTTCGTTTATGTAAAAGAACCAATTTCCGTTTCCAGATTCTTCGTAATTGCTCCAAAGATTAAGGCTGGGCTTGATTGATTTTGTGCTGGCTGAATTATTAAGAAAGCTAACTATTAGGGACCCTTTGAGGATGTCTGGATCCACTTCATTTAAATTATAGGGAATGCCGCCTTCGTTGCGGATTTCTGGATAGTTATAAAAATATTGAGGCGTAAAGCGGTAGCGGGTGCGCGAAAGTTGCTTCACGGTTGCGCGCCGGCAGTCGCTCCAGGTGATCTGCTGGGGAACGGAGACGGCGGAAGCTTCCGTGTCAAAGAGGTCTAGCTTAGCTTGTGTTGCACCAAGGCGCTTGGCCGCAGCCTCGCCCTCGGTCTCAATCGCCGAGGCCAGTCGGGCATAGCTGCGCAGCACACGCACATCATCCGTCAAGGCGGTCCCTTTGACGTCACCGGCCTTTAGGGCCGCCGCGTAATCGCCCACGGCGAGTTGGGCGCGAATAGCATCAGTCACCGTATCGGCGACCAAAGCGGAGCTGAACAGGGCCGTAAGCGTGAGGGCACCCGCGGCGAGTCTACTTATTAGTTTTGTTTTCATGTGAAGGGAAAGGGATAGTCACTCTAGGATAAAGGGTAGACACGGAAGGTGCGCCGGTGCTGTCTCGCCCGATCAAGTAGCATTCATTTAGGGTCTTGCGTGAGTGCAGAGCCTCCACAATCAGCGTCTCACCCTTGATCTCCGGCGGGTTGGGACCAAACAGGGCACGCCCGTTTGGAAGCCTCAAGAGAACCCCGCCTCGCAATGCTGCATTGGCAGACTTAAGGGGGCGCAGCACCTCCAGCAAGTGCTCCCAATCCTCCGTGGAACAGGGCACGGGGAATAGACTCACTTGTAGGCCGGCGATCCGGTATCCGGGCATTCCCAACCCTAACTGAGAGCCGAATAAACCTACTCGCGCAGGACTCACCCGCTGTATCTCAATCCGTGCAAAGGGGGCGTCGGTGCACGAAGAGAAGAGCTGCCAGGAGAGGCCCTCGCCGCAATATAAACGCAGCGATGGGCCATGCAGATCATGCGGTTGCAACCTGCTGATAGGCACCAGCAGTAAGGCCACATATAGGGCGCTTTGAGTGATGAATTTCACTATTAACTATGCCAAACAATTTTTGTTTCTACTGCTCTGGCAATCACATTTAATTATAATTAGGGGCTAGGTTTTTGGGCACACCTAGTATTCCAAGTCGATCTTGGGTATAGCTACCCTTTTCGTTAAGCAATATAAACCGGGAACTATCCACTGGCTTATATAAGCTTATTTTAGTTTATCCTAAATTTATGGATATTTCGACAAGCACCCGTGTAGATAGCTCTGCTGGATATATATAAATTTGTGAATCGTTCCTTCTTGGCTTCTAAAATTCCTAAGCTAGTCACCATTTCTTCGACCGTCCTACCGGGCTAAGGTCGCGGTAGCCGCTCCCCAGGCTGGGGCCTCGTAGGCGCCCAGATCGGCCGCGGTGCCGAGCCAGGTGTCGCCGGTGATCGCGACGCCCCGGTCTATGAAGCGGCTTCCGAAGACCGGGCGCATAAAGAAGTCCTCGGGCAGGCCGCCGTCCGCCCGGCGGGCCGCGTTCATGGCGGCGGTCGCGTCGGTGTCGATGAAGTCGGTTAGCTTGGCGGCGCTCGTGCCGGTGAAGAGTTGCCAGGCGTTGTTTTGCAGGACGGGGGCGGTGCCGCCGACCGACACCGTCGCGGAGCCGGTGCCGGCGATGGCTACGTTGTTCCGCACCGTGTGCTTGCCGACGAGCGTCACGCCGACGTGGTTGAGGTTCAGCGCCCCACCGGGGTTGTCCCAGCACACGTTTTGATCGACTGTGAGGCCGGTAGGATTGTTATTTTGGTCGATGCCATAAGAACGGTTGCCCCAGGAGAGACTGCGCACGAGGCGGTGGGGGGCGCCAACGTTGTTGCCGCCCAGTTTAAAGCCTTGGCCGTTGCCGTCGAAGGTCGCGCTGGCCCAGACGTTGATGCCGTTTCGGATCGCTCGGCAGTTTTCGATCAGCACGCTGCCGTCGCCCATCCAGAGATCCCAGCCGTCGTCGGAATTTTCGATCGCGCGACAACCGCGGAAGACGTTGCCCGGGCCGAGATTCCACTTGGCGCTGAAGCCGTCGGCGTTGCCGCCGATGGGTGCGTCGAAGCTGCGGATAGAGTCACAGTTCAAGTAAAGGTTGCGGGCCGGATAGGTGGTGGCGGCGGTGCCGCCGGTGATGTGAAAACCGGTGTTGCGGGCGGCGCGGCTGACGCAGTTCTCGATGGTGTTGTCGTTGCCGGAGATTTTTACCGAGTTGTGCGCCGAGCCGATGATTTCGAGGCCGTAGATGTGGTAAAATGACCCGCTGATCGAGATGGCGTCCTGGCTGGTGCCGGCGGTGGCGGAGACGTCCAGCACCGGGCGTTCGCCGGGATAGGCGCGGATGCGGATCGGGGTCGCGGCGGTGCCGGTGCGGGTGAGGCCGATCTTGGTCGTGGCGAGGTAGGTGCCGCCCCGGAGGTAGACGAGCTGGCCGGGTTGGGCGAGTTCGGCGGCTTTCTTGATGGTGGCGAAGGGGGCGGCCTTGGTCCCGGCGGCGGCATCGTCCCCGGTGGGCGCGACGTAATAGGCGGCGGTTTCCAGCGCGAGATCGATGGCCGTGACCTTGGCCCGGGCGAACCAGGTGCCGCGGGCGGGCGGGCGGGTGTAGAACTGGGTGCGGACCGAACCGGCGGGATCACCAGTGCGCGCCGCCAACGTGGTGCGGCGCCAGGGCGGTCGAATCCAAGTGGTGAGATCCGTCGACAACTCGAGGTCGATCTGCACGCCACCGCGGGGGCCGGCGCGTTCGAGCAATTCGAAGGTGATTTCCCCGGTCGCGACCGGCGTAGTGGGCGCTGAAAGAGGCGGCGTGTCGGCGGAGGGCGACTTGGGGTTTAGGCCGAAGGCGTATTCCGCCAGGTTGCTCAGGCCGTCCCCGTCCGGGTCGATCAAGGGGTTGGGACTGGCGGCATCGCCGACGAAATTAGCGTTAAGCCAATCGGCGTAACTTTCCGCGCGCAGGATGGGCGCGAGCAGACATAGCAGCGTTACGGTGAGCCAGGCGGTCGGGTGGCGTAGGGGCATGGGGTCAGGCTGGCTTAACGGGCGTTCGTAAACTGTCGAGTTTCCCACCGGCGCATTGTTGCGCGTGGGGCTCGGGCGGAGGCCTTGGCCAGACTCAACGCCCGCGGCCGTTCACGATCGGCTCGCCGGTGTCGCCGGGTTGGAAGGCGGGGACCATGGGGTCGATGGGGCGGATGGAGCCGTCGAGGTTGAATTCCATGCGGGCGAGGCAGGTTTCGCGTTTGTAGCCGCTGCCGTCGGGGATGGCGTGGCGGTGGTAGGCGACATACCAACGGTCGGTGCCGGGCACGTTTACCACGCTATGGTGGCCGGTGCCTTTGACCGGGCCGTTTTTGGCCAACACGAGCGAACCCTCGGCGGGGATCGTAACCGGGCCAAGGGGCGAGGCGGCGGTCCCGTAGGCGACGCGATAGTCGTCGCTGCGGGCGTCATCCACCGACCACATGAAATAGTAGCGGCCGGCGCGTTTGAAAACGACCACGCCCTCGCGGAAATCGACCACCACGCCGGAGCTGCGGCCCTTGATCGGAATGTCGATCAGGTCGCCCTCGACCGCGAGCATGTCGCGCGACAGGCGGAGGGCGTTGGCGCGTTCGGCGCCGTTGCCCCAGAATAGGTAGGCTTGGCCATCGTCGTCGATGAACGGATACGGGTCGATCGGGTTGGTGGTGAAGCGGGCGTCGGCCTTGCGGTCGAGCAGGGGCTTGCCGATTGCGTCGACGAAGGGCCCGGCGGGGGAGCGGCCGGTGGCGACGCCGACCTTTCCCTCGGCGCAGAAGTAGAAGAAGTAGGTGCCGTCGCGTTCGATGCAGTCGGGGGCCCAGGCGCGGAGGTTCGCCCATTTCAGGTCGTTCGCGACATCGAGCACCATGCGTTCCTTTTTCCAGGTCACGAGGTCCTTGGAGGACCAGACGGAGAAGTCGGTGGTCAGCCAGTTGGGTTTATCGGAGGTCGGGTAGACGTAGTAGGTATCGCCGAAAACACGGATGGAGGGGTCGGCGGTGAAGCCGTCGAGGATCGGGGTCGGGGGGGTAGCGGCGGGCATGGTCAGGGGAAGCAGAGCGGCGAGGAGTAGGGGGCGCATGGTAAACCGTGGTCAATTTTGCGCGTCCCGCCAAGTCGATCGCCCTTTCGCAAGCATTCAGGCTATCTCTTTTGGGGCTCAGCCCGCCGTGGGGCGGTGGGCGGCGGCGCGGAGGAAGGCCTCGGGGGCGAGACCGGCGGCGCGGGCGAGGGTGTTCACGCGGCTCGCCTCGGCGGCGGTGAGCGTGGTCAGGCGGGCGGTGCCATCGCGGTCAGTCCACTTCAGGTGAACGGTGCGCTGGCGCGAGGTTTTCACCAAGGCGCGGACAAACGCGTCGTCGTCGGGGGCGGCTTCGGGCGCGGAGGGGGAGGTGCTCATTTTTTTCGGGTTCGGCCGCCGGGCAGGAGCGACAACAACCAAAGCAGCAGGACGGCGCCGCCCACGGCGGTCAGCAGGGTGGCGAGCGTGGTGGTGGCGTAAAAGCCGATCACGCCCAGAATGTAGCGGCCGAGAAAGGAACCGGTCACGCCGATGATCAGGTTGGCGACGAAGCCGAAGCGGCCGTGCGCCAGGATGAGGCCGGCCAGCCAACCGGCGAGGGCGCCGACCACGAGCAGGATGCAGAGTTGTTCAAACGTCATTCGGGGAGGGTGGCGGGCGTGGGTTCGCCGAGGCGGGGGAAGGTCTGCCACAGGGCGAGCGGGATATCTTCGGGGCGCACGGTGGCGGGCTGGCCGGCGGCAACCAGCGAGTCGATCCAGGCGCGGCCGCCGTCGGGCAGGATGCCGCGCAGCAGGCTACCGATTTGTTTGCGGCGTTGTTGGAAGCAGGCGCGGATGGCGAGCTTGCTGCGGCGGGAGAAAAACAGCGGCTGCGGTTTGCGGACGAGGTTGAATAGGTAAGAATCGACGTCGGGCCGGGGGTGAAAACAGTGGCCGGATACCTTGTGACCGGGGGCGATATCGAAGGCGCTTTGCAGAAAGATCGAAATGGAACCGAACAGCTTCGAGCCGGGTTTGGCCATGTAGCGCTGGGCGGCCTCGTATTGCAGCATCAGCACGAGGCGCTCGGGTAGGGGGCCTTCGAGCACGGCGTCCATCCACGGGGTGGAGATGGCGTAGGGGAGGTTCGCGACGACCTTGAACGGCAGATCGGCGGGGATGTCGGCCACGGGGTGGTCCATCGCGTCGGCCTCGAGCAGGTGGAGGCGGCCGGGGTGGAGTGGGGCGACCTCCTCGAGTAGGTAGCGGGCAAGCATGGCGTCGCGCTCGACCGCCCACACCTCGGCGTCGGCTTCGAGCAGGGTGCGGGTGAGGGTGCCGAGGCCGGGGCCGACCTCGACCACGCGGTCGCCGGGCGCGACGCGGGCGAGCTCGAGCGACTTGCGCACGATGTTGCCGTCGATCAGGAAGTTTTGCCCCAAACCGTGCTTGGGGTGGACGCCGAGCTTGGCGAGGATATCGCGGGTTTCGGAGGCGGTGAGGGGCATAGGTCAGCGCAGGGTATCGTCCTCGAGGTGGAAGGCGTGCAGGGCGCGGTGGATGAGGGGGGAGAGGATGACGGCGGCGGTGGTGAGAAGGGCGAAGCCGCAGTAGATCGCGTAGCACCCGGCGAAGAGTTTGGCATCGTCGTTGCGCAGGGGGGCGAGCGGCCCCATGCCAGAGAGGATCATGGCCGAGTCGAGGAAGGCGTCGATCCACGGCAGGCCGGCGATCCAGTGGTAGCCGGACATGCCGAGGCTTAGGGAAAACGCCACCAGCACGATACCGGTTGCGCAGCTGCGGGCGAGGCGGTGGTAGAACTTCCGGCGCGGCAGCAGGTGCCCGAAGCGGTGGGGGGCCGCTTGTTCAAGAGGGCGGGGAGTGTGCTCAGTGCGCGCCACGGAAGGAGTTGACGAGCGCGGCGGGGTCGGGGGCCTTCATCAGGGCTTCGCCGCAGAGGATGGCGTGGGCGCCGCAGGCGCGGACGCGGGCGGCATCGGCGGCGGTGTGGATACCGCTCTCACTGATCGCGGTCACGCCGGCGGGGAAGCGCGGGATGAGGTGTTCGCTCAGGCCGAGGTCGCAGCGGAAGATGGCGAGGTCGCGGTTGTTAACGCCGATGATCGTGGCATTTTGAGCGAGGGCGCGGTCGAGCTCGGCTTCGTTGTGGATCTCAAAGAGCGCGTCCAAGCCGGCGGCGCGGGCCGCGGTGTGAAGGGTGGCGAGTTCGGCGTCGGAGAGGGCGCGCACGATCAGCAGGATGGCGGCGGCGCCGGCGGCGCGGGCTTCCAGCACCTGGATCGGGTGGACCATAAAATCCTTGCGGATGCAGGGCCGGGCCGGCCCATGTGCGGCGAAGTGAGCGGTGACGGCCTCGAGGTCGGCAAGGGTGCCGCCAAAATACTTCTCGTCGGTCAGCACGGACAGCGCGTCGGCGCCGGCGGATTGATAGCGGGTGGCCTGGGCGGGGGCGGACACGCCGGCGCCGATGTCGCCGGCTGAGGGAGAGCGGCGTTTGATCTCGGCGATGATGGCAAGGGTGGCGTCGGGGCGGCGCAGGGCGGCCGCGAAAGACGGGGCGCGGGGCAGGCGAGCGTCGAGGGCGGCGAGTTCCTCGAGCCCGACGGGGCGGGCGCGGGTGGCGACCTCGGCGCGTTTATGCGCCATGATTTCGGTGAGTTTATCGGCCATGGGCGGCGGGTGCGGGCCTTACTTGGCCCAGTTGTCCTTGAGCGAGATGGTGCGGTTGAATACGAGGCGGCCGGGGGCGGAGTCCTTCGGGTCCACCGCGAAATAGCCGAGGCGTTCGAATTGGTAACGCTCAGCCGAGGTGGCGTCGGCGAGGGAGGCTTCTAGACGGGCGGACACGGTCTCGAGCGAGCGAGGGTTGACCACCTTTAGGAAATCGGGCTCGGCGGCGGGCTCGGCCACGGTGAACAGGCGGTCGTAGAGGCGGACCTCGGCCGTGACGCAGCGGGAGGCCGAGACCCAGTGGATGGTGCCCTTCACCTTGCGATCGCTGTTGGGTTCGCCCTGGCGGGTGGTGCGGTCGAAGGTGCAGCGCAACTCGACCACTGTGCCGGCGGCGTCCTTCACAATCTCGTCCAGCTTGATGATGCCGGCGTATTTCAGGCGGACTTCGCCGCCGGGTTTCAGGCGGAAATACTTCGGCGGCGGCACCTCGGCGAAATCGTCGGACTCGATAAACACCTCGCGGGTGAGGGCAACGGGGCGGGTGGTGGGGTTTTCATCTTGGGGATTGTTGGTGGCGCGACACTCCAGCACCTCGTCCTCGGCTAGATTGGTTAAAACGACTTTTACCGGGTGAAGCACGGCGAGGCGGCGGGCGGCGAGGCCGTTGAGGGCGTCACGCACGGCATTCTCGTAGACGGCGATTTCGGTGAGGCTGTCGAACTTCGTCACGCCGAGGCCGGTCACGAAGGTGCGCAGGGCTGCGGCGGGCACGCCGCGGCGGCGGATGCCGGCGAGGGTGGGCATGCGGGGGTCGTCCCAGCCCGTGACCACGTTTTCCTGCACCAACTGGAGCAGGCGGCGTTTGCTCACGATGGTGTAGGCGAGGTTGAGCTTGGCGAATTCGTATTGGCGGGGCAGGGCGCGGGGCAGGGCGAGGGCCTCGAGGATCCACTCGTAGAGCGGGCGGTGGACCTCGAACTCGAGGGTGCAGATCGAGTGGGTGACGCCTTCTAGGTAGTCGCTCAAGCAGTGGGCGTAATCGTAGAGCGGATAGACGCACCAAGCGTCGCCGGACTGGTGGTGGGCTAGGTGGCGGATGCGGTAGAGCAGCGGGTCGCGCAACCAGATGTTGGGCGAGGCCATGTCGATCTTGGCGCGGAGGGTGCGGGCGCCGTCGGGAAACTCGCCGGCGCGCATGCGACGGAAAAGGTTGAGGCTCTCGGCCGCGGGGCGGTTGCGAAAAGGCGACTCCCGGCCGGGTTGGTCGAGGGTGCCGCGGTGGGCCTCGATCTCGGCGGCGGATAGGTCGCACACGTAGGCTTTACCGGCGAGGATGAGGCGTTCGGCGAACGCATAAAGGGCCTCAAAATAATCGCTGGCGAAAAATGGTTCGGCGGCGGGCGTGCCTGCGACCGCGGCGGCGGCGTAAAAATCGACCGCGCCGGCATCGGAGTTGGCGGTGGGGCGGGCGCCGGCGGATTTGAGGCCGAGGTTCTGTTCGGCCCAGTCGGCGACAAGCCAGCGGACATCCTCGGTGATAGTGCGGACGTATTCGAGGTCCTCTTTGGCGGGGTTGGTGTCGTCGAAGCGGAGGTTGCAGCGGCCCTGGTTTTCGCGGGCGATGCCGAAGTTCAGGCAGATCGACTTGGCGTGGCCGATGTGAAGGTAGCCGTTGGGCTCGGGCGGGAACCGGGTGACGATGCCTCCGGAGTAGCGTTGTTCGGCCACGTGGGACGCCACGATATCGCGGATAAAATCAGCGGGGGCGGGAACGGGGGCTTCGGCGGCGGCGTTGGGCTCGGCGGTCATAAACGACCAAGGTTGCGGGTGGGGACGGGCGGGAGGCAAGCGCGCGGACGCAGGTCTGCAGCTCGGTGGGGCTTAGGCGGGGCTACTGGCGGTTTGGCGTGGCCGGCGCAGCAGACCGCCGCGGGGGGCCAGGCACAGCGCGGCCACGAAGCCCAGGGCCTGGACCAGCACGATGCAGGCGGCGGTGGAGGCATCGGCGAAGAAACTCACATAGACTCCGAGGAAGGTTGACGCCACGGCTCCGCCGGCTGCGACGGCCAGCATGGCGTCAAAGCGGCGGACCAGCAGGAAAGCAGTGGCTCCGGGGGTGACCAGCATCGCGATTACCAGCACGATGCCGACGGCTTGAATCGAGGCGACGATGGCGAGGGCAAGCAGGGCGAGCAGCAGGGTGTCCAAGGTGCGGAGCGGGAAACCGAGTGCGCGGGCATGGGAGGGATCGAAGGCGGCGAGCAGCAGGGTGCGGCGCAGCGTGAGCACGACCACCAGCACGATGGTCGAGAGGATCGCGGTCTGACGGAGTTGGCCGGGCTCAATCCCGAGCAGGTTGCCAAAGAGGATGTGATCAAGGTGCAACTCGCTCGGCGTGCGCACGTGAAGGACCAGACCCACGGCGAAAAGGCCGGTGAAAACCACGCCCATCACGGTGTCCTCCTTTACGCGGGTGTGGCGTTTGATCCAGCCGGTGCCGGTGGCGCAGAGCAGGCCGCTGGCGAAGGCCCCCAAGCCGAGTGGGAGGCCGGCGATGTAGGCGATCACGATGCCCGGCAGCACGGCGTGGGAGACGGCATCGCCCATGAGGGACCAACCGCGCAGCACGAGGTAGCAGGACAGGACGGCGCACACCGCCGCGACCAGACCGCCGGCGGCGAAGGCCTGCAGCATGAAATCGTGCCGGAAGGGTTCGAGCAGGGTCGTGGCGTTCATGGCTCTAGCGAGGGGCGGACTAGGCACAGCCGGCGGTTGGCGCGACGCGCGGCGAGCAGGCCGTGTTTCGGGCCGAAGACGAAGGCCAGGAAAAAGCCCGCGGTCTGGAGCACGACGATGCAACCGCCGGTGGCGCCATCGAGGAAGTAACTGGCGTAGGCTCCGGCGAAGGCGGTGATGGCGCCGAGGGCGGAGCCAAGCAGGAGCATGCGACCGAAGCGATCGGTCAGCAGGTATGCGGTGGCGCCCGGGGTAATCAGCATTGCTACCACGAGGATGGCACCGACGGCCTGGAGGGCGGCTACGGTGGTGGCGGACAAAAGGAAAAGGAGGGTCAGATGAAGCCGGCGCACGGGCAGGCCGAGGGCGCGGGCTTGGTTGGGGTCAAAGCTGAAAAGCAGCAGGTCGCGCCATTGCAGGGCCAGCACTGCGACGCACACGGCGGAGATTGCCACCAGTTGCAGCACATCGCCCGGGGCGATGGCGAGGATGTTGCCGAATATGATGCTCTTCAGGTCGAGTTGGGCGGGGAAGAGTGAGATCAGGAGAATCCCGCAGGCGAAGAAGGCGGTGAACACCACGCCGATCACGGCGTCCTCGCGCACGGGGGTTTTTAACTTCACGAACGACATCGCGGCGGCGGCGAGCAAACCGCTGGTGAACGCGCCCAGCGCGAAGGGCAGGCCGGCCAGGTAGGCGAGAGCGACCCCGGGCACGACGGCGTGCGACAGTGCGTCACCCATCAGCGACCAGCCTTTTAGGGTGATGAACCCCGACAGCAACCCGCACACCGCGCCGATCAGCGTGCTGACCCACAGGGCGGTCAGCATGTAGTCGTAGGAGAAGGGCTGGAGCATGGGGGGAGGGGAAGTAGCGAGTAGTGGGTAGCGGGTAGGAGAAGGCAGTAGCAGGTAGCGAGTAGACGGAAAAGATGGGGGAGAGATGGTTTTGGGGGATGCTCTCTACTCACTAGCCGCTACTCGCTACTTTTACCCCTCCCAAGCTCCTTCCCCGCCTCGCGTTCGGCGACGAGTTTTTCGTGGGCGGAGCGGTCGCGGTATTCGAGGTGGCCGCCTTGGCCGAGCACGAGCGGGCGCTCGTCGTCGGTTAGCACGGTTACCTGGCGACCGTCGTGGTCCTCGACGGTGGAGCGGGACAGGTCGAAGTGGCGGAGCGCGCCACCGAAGGCACGTTGTAGATTTTCGGCGGTGAACACCTCCGAAGTCGGGCCGCAGGCGAGGACGGTGCGGTTGATCAGCACGACGTGGTCGCAGAATTCGGGGACGGAACCAAGGTTGTGGGTCGAGACGAGAATGAGGCGGCCCTCCGCGCGGAGTTCGCGGAGCAGGGTCACGATGGCCTCCTCGGTTTTTACGTCGACGCCGGTGAAGGGCTCATCGAGCAGGATCACGCGGCCTTGCTGCGCGAGCGCGCGGGCCACGAACACGCGTTTTTTCTGGCCGCCGGACAGTTCGCCGATCTGGCGGTCGCGCAGGTCCCACAGGCCAACGCGGCGAAGGGCATCGGCGACGGCCTCGCGGTCTACGGCGCGCGGAATCCGGAGGAAATTCATGTAGCCGTAGCGACCCATCATGACGACGTCGTGAACGTTCACGGGAAAGGTCCAGTCGACCTCTTCGGTTTGGGGCACGTAGGCTACCCAGCCTCGGCGTTGGGCTTCACGCACCGGGGCGTCGGAGATGGTCACGGCGCCGGCACTGGGGGTGAGGAAGCCCATGAGGGCCTTAAAGAGGGTTGATTTGCCGGAGCCATTGACTCCGACGAGGGCGCAGATGGTGCCGCCTGGGAGAGCAAAGGTGGCGTCGGCAAGGGCGATGTGGCCGTTCGGGTAGGTCACGCTGACGCCGCGGGCGGCGAGGGTGAGGGGGCGGTCGGAGGCAGGCGTCATGGCGTGGCCTCCGGGCCGAGGAAACCGGTTACGATGGTGCGGGCGTTGACCTCGAGCAAGGTCAGGTAGGCGGGAGCGGGGCCGGAGGCGTCGGTCAGCGAGTCGACGTAGAGCACGCCACCGTAGCGGGCGCCGGTCTCGCGGGCGACCTGTTGGGCGGGCTTTGGGCTGATGGTGCTCTCGCTGAAAACGACTGGGATTTTGTCAGCGCGGACGGCGTCGATCACGGTGCGGACTTGGCGGGGCGTGCCTTGGGCGTCGGCGTTAATCGGCCAGAGATAGAGGGGCTTCAGACCGTAGTCACGGCACAGATACGCAAAGGCGCCCTCGCTGGTTACGAGGGTGCGCTGGTTCTCTGGAATGCGGGCGAGGCGGGCGCGCACGGGAGCATCAAGAGCGCGGATTTTTTCCGCGTAAGCGGCGGCGTTGGCGGCGTAGACCGTGGCGTGGGCGGGGTCGGCGCGGGTCAGGGCGGCGCGGATGTTTTCCACGTAGACCAGCGCCACGGTGGGGGACATCCACGCGTGTGGGTTGGGTTTGCCGGCGTAGGGTCCGGCGGAGATCGACATTGGTTCGATGCCATCGGTGAGGACGACGGCGGGCACCTCGCGGACGTTGGCGAAGAATTTCGCAAACCAGCGCTCTAGGTTGAGGCCGTTCCAGAGCACCAGGTCGGCGTGCGACGCGCGGACGATGTCTTGCGGGGTGGGTTCGTAACCGTGGATCTCGGCACCGGGTTTGGTGAGAGAATCAACGTCGGCGGCGTCTCCGGCGACGTTGCGGGCCATGTCGGCCAAGATGGTGAAAGTCGTCAGGACGTGCAGGCGTTTGGCGCGGGTTTCGGCCGAGAGAAGGGAGGAAGTAGCAGCGAGCCAGGCCAGCACCAGACCGGCAGCGACGCGGCGGTAGCACGAAAAGAGTGGCAGCATACACCAGTGCTAGCAGCTTAAAATTTAGGGTCAACTAACATTCATAGCTTCTGCGATATATTGAAGGTTTTTTGCGTCATTATCGGGCATAGACTCAGTTCGGATTTGCTTCGCGCGACGATAGGCTGTTTAATCTTCGGTAAGTTAACCCAAATACCTAACATGGCACGTATCTATAACGACATCACTGAAACGATCGGCAACACGCCACTGGTGCGTTTGAACCGCACGGCTGCGGCGCATGGCGCGCAGGCGGAGATCCTGTTGAAGCTGGAGTTCTTTAATCCGCTCGCGAGCGTCAAGGACCGCATTGGCAACGCCATGATCGAGGAGGCGCTGAAGAGTGGCCGGATCAATGCGAGCACGATTCTGATTGAGCCTACCTCGGGCAATACGGGTATCGCGCTGGCTTTTGTGGCGGCGGCCAAGGGGCTCAAGCTTATCCTGACGATGCCCGAGACGATGTCTTTGGAACGTCGCAAGCTGCTCAAAATCCTCGGCGCCAAGTTGGTGCTGACCGAGGGACCCAAGGGTATGAAGGGGGCGATTGCCAAGGCCGAGGAGCTGAATGCCAAAATCCCCAATAGCGTAATTCTCCAGCAGTTCGCCAATCCGGATAATCCGGCGGTGCATCGCCGCACGACGGCGTTGGAGATTTGGAACGACACGGATGGCAAGGTTGACATTGTCGTCTCTGGCGTTGGCACCGGTGGCACCATCACGGGTGTCGGCGAGGTCCTGAAGGAAAAGAACCCAGGGGTGAAGATTGTCGCGGTGGAGCCGGCTGGCTCGCCGGTGCTCTCAGGCGGTCAGCCTGGGCCGCACAAGCTGCAGGGTATTGGCGCGGGTTTTGTGCCGGCGGTTTTAAACACCAAGGTGATCGACGAGATCATTCAGGTCAAAGAGGCGGATTCGGGTCCGATCTCGAAGCAAGTAAGCACGCAGGACGGCATTCCGGTGGGCATCTCCTCGGGTGCGGCCATCTGGGCGGCTCTGGAGCTGGCCAAGCGTCCTGAGAACGCGGGCAAGACTATCGTGGTGATTGTGGCCTCGTGCGCCGAGCGTTACCTCTCGTCCTGGCTTTTTGCGGACATCGAGGTCGAGAGCGACAACATCGACGCGTTGTTTGCCAAGTAATATTTCCTTTGGCTAAGAGATTAGGTCGAGAAGCGCTCTAACTAGTGCTCTCGGCCTAACTGGTTTGAATTCAAAGGCGCCCTTTCGGGCCGAGCGTGCGGCGGGTAGATAGTTACCGCACATGGTCGGTGCTGGCACCCTATCCTGGCGCTAGCGGGAACAAAAAGACCGCCCGTGGTGCCTAGGCACCACGGGCCGGTCTGGAAACAATCATTCCTAGCCTTCTCTAACCCTTGTCGTGGGGTTATTTGGTCAAGCTGGCTCGGAGGTCGGCGAGTTGGCCGGCGCTCCCGAGGAGCACGTTGCGGCTGGCGATGAACTTGGCGTATTCCACGATGAAGATCTTGCCGGGCGGGCGGAAATCGAACTCCGCGGGTTTGTCGCGGAAGAACTCGCGGTGAACGCGGGTCCAGACGAGGCGGCCGTCGGTGTCGATGTTGATCTTGGTGACGCCGAGTTTGGCGGCGGGGAGGTATTCGTTTACGTCGACGCCCATAGAGCCGGCGATGGTGCCGCCGGCGGCGTTGATGCGGGCGACTTCGTCCTGCGGGACGGAGCTGGAACCGTGCATGACGAGGGGGAAGCCCTCCATGCGGGCCTTGATCTTCTCGAGGACGTCGAAATGAAGGGACTGCTTGCCCTTGAACTTAAAGGCCCCGTGGGAAGTGCCGATGGCGCAGGCGAGGGAGTCGCAACCGGTCTGCTTCACGAATTCCTCGGCCTCGGCCGGATCAGTGAGGCAGGAATGGCCTTCCTCAACCACAATGTCTTCCTCGACACCGCCGAGCATGCCGAGTTCGGCTTCGACGGAGATGCCCTTGGCGTGAGCGCGTTCAACCACGCGTTTGGTGATCTCGACGTTCTTCTCGAAGGGGTCGTGGGAGGCATCAATCATCACGGAGCTGAAGAAGCCGGAATCGATGCAATCGTAGCAGGTGGCTTCATCGCCGTGATCGAGGTGGACGGCGAAAATCGCCTCGGGGAAAATCTCACCGGCGGCGCGGATAATGGCCTCAAGCATGCGCTTGTCGGTGTAGTTGCGGGCGCCCTTTGAGATCTGGATGATAAAAGGAGCCTGAGAGTCGATTGCGCCTTTGAACAGGCCCATGGCCTGCTCGGCGTTGTTGATGTTATAGGCGCCGATGGCGTATTTACCGTAGGCGTGTTTGAAGAGCTGGGCGGTGGTGACGATCATGGTGTTGAAACGACTCGCGCGGACGACGCGGGCTGTGGCTGGAGGCTAGGTAGTGGGGAAAGGCGCGGGCAAGGGTTTTTGTGTGTGGGGTTTGCGGAAGACGCAAAAAAGGCCCGCGGGTCAAGCGGGCCTGGAAAAGCGCCAAGGCGCAAAGGGCGGAGGTGGGTCAATTCCCTCCGCGTTCACCGCGGTTTCCTCCACCGCCTCCACCCCAGTTACCGCGATTGCCGCCCCCACCTCCGCCGAATCCGGCTTCTTCGCGCAGGGCGCGCATTTTTTCCTCCACGACGATCTGGGCTTGTTGCTCAGTTTGGAGCTGTTTGAGCGCCTCGACTTGGGTGGAGGAGAGGACTCCGGTGGCTCGGGTGATGGTGGCCTCCGTGACCAGCACGTCGCGGCCGGATTTTTTGCCGGTTTCGGTCAGGATCTTGGTGAGTTGTTCCGACTGCGCGGAGGAGAGGGGGGCGCCGGAGTAGCTTAAGGTTTCGGCGAAGTCCTTTACTGCGTTTCGCTGGGGACCGGTGGCTTGGTAGGCGTCGAGGGCGGCGTATGTGGTGTCGCCGACCGTCGCCTTAATGTTGGCGTTTACCTCGTTGCGGAGGTCCTCGGAGAGTTTGCGCAACTGCTCGCGGTTTTCCTGTTTGCGGGGATCGAGACCCGAGGCGGCGGCGCTGGCGAAGACTTCACGACCGGCGTTTTCCCGTTCGACGAGTAAGGCTTTCAGGGCGGCGAGTTTATCGGGGGCGAGGTTGAGTTGTTTAAACAGGGCGCCGTAGCGCTCATCGATGCGGGCGGTTTGCTGGATTTTCCAGGCCTCGGCGAAATCGGGGTCCTTCATCAATTCGGCCATACGGGTGGCGAAACGGGCGCCACGGGCGGCGCCGTTGCCACCGGGAGCGGCATTTTCGGGCGGCGTCGCGGGGCTTTCAGTGGGCTCGTCTTTGGGTGGGGTGGCAGTGGACGAAGCGGTCGCTGGGGCGGCAGGGGCGGCGGGCGCTTGGAATTCGCTGCGGGTGACTTGCAGTGAGGGGGCTTTGCGGGCGTCGGCCAGTTGTTGGCGGGTGCGGACCAGCATGGCGCCGGTGCCGAGGGTGGTGCAGAATAGAAAGGCGAGGGCTAGATTTTTTTTATCGGTGGCAGGCATGGGACGGTTGGCGGTTGGGGGTAGCGTAGAAGAACGGGTATGAGGGGGCTAGACGCCGGGTGGGGTGAACCGGTTACGGGGGCGTATAAATCCGAGCCGATGCGGCCCGACCGCTTTAACGAGGGGGGAATTCAAATTCCGCCTTTTTCTTGTCCTTGGAAAGGACGAGGTAGGCGCTGAAGGCGCGCCCGGCTTTGGACATGAAGCCGTCGATCAACTCCGTGCGGCCTTCGGTCAGCAGTTGGCGGATGATCTCAGGGGTCATTTTTTTGCCGGCGACTTCGAGCTTGGTCTGGAAGACGGCGCGGGGGCTGGCGTCGGCGCCGGGCTTGGCGACTACGAAGGCGTCGGCGGTCTGGTAGAGCTGCCCGTCCTTGTGGGCCGGGCTAGCGCCGAGCTTGGTGGCGGCGGCGAGGTCTAGCGGGGTCTTCGTGGAAGCGCGGCGGGCTACGGGTTTGCCGTCTTTGTCGGTTTTGGCTTCGCGGGGCGGGAACTCGAAGTTGGCCTTGGCTTCTGCGCGGACGAGGTAGGCTTTGAAGGGGCGGCCGAACTTGCTGATGAAATTTTCGATCAACGGCGTGCGCCCGGTGGTGATGCAGCTGATTAGGTCGTCACGCGTGAGCTCCCTTTTGCAAAGGATGCGGGAGAGGGAGAACGTCTGCTCCCAAGCGCCGTCAGCGGTTTTTTCGCGCAAAACGTATTTGGTGGGCGCCTCGCAGAGTTGAGCTCCGGTCTTGGGGTCGGTCCAGAAGGTGGGAAAGTCGCCGACGTCGGTTTTTTCGCCGAAGTCCATGGCGATTTTTTTGCCGCCCGGCACTTTGGCTTTCTCGTTGTCCACAATCTTGAGTTTGGCGGCGAAGCGGGCGCCGGAACGGGGTGATACGAAGCCGTCGAGCGGGCCGACCTCGCCCGTGGTGACGAGCTGGCGGACTTCAGCCTCTTCGATTTTTCGGCCGGTCATAACCTTGTAAATTATTAGGGTATCGTCCTGCGATTTGTAACTGCGGAGGGTTTCGAACATCGGTTTGCCGTCGGTGGGCGAAACGATGTCGGTGGTGCGGGAGTTGGACTCGTTCTCCTCAAAGCCTTTTACGCGCTCCACGATACCCACGGTCTGGGCGATGACCTCTTTCATGAAGGCGTCGCGTTTCACCCGGCCTTGTTCCATCTGGCGGAGTTTGAATTCCCAATCGCCTGTCATGGCGGGGGAGGTGAGGGCCTCGGCCTTTACGGCCGCGAGGAATTGGAGGAGGGACTCGGCCTTGGGGGTGGGCACGAGTTCGCGTTGGGCGCGCTCCATGTATTTCTGGTTGATAAGGCCGTCGATGGTATCGGCGCGGGTGGCAGGAGTGCCGAGGCCGCGTTCCTTCATGGCCTCGGCCATGTCTTCGTCTTCGACGAGTTTGCCAGCGCCTTCCATGGCGGAGAGCAGGGTGGCTTCCGTGTAGCGGGGCGGCGGGCGGGTGGCTTCGGCGTGGAGGACGGCATCGAGGGTCTTGGCCTTCGCGGCATCGGCGGGAGCGAGGGCGGGTAGAGGTTTGGAAGAGCCGGTGGCTTCTTTCTTACCCTCGGGGACTTCCTCGTCGAGCGCGGCGGATTTGCCATAAACCGCAAGCCATCCGGCCTCAGTCAGGACTTTGCCCTCGGTTTTGAAATCGTGTTTGCCGGCGATGGTGGAGATGCGGGTGGTGACGTCGAACTGGGCCTCTGGGTAGAAGGTGGCGACGAAGCGGCGCGCGATCATATCGTAGACTTTGGCCTCCATCTCATCGAGCGACTTGGGTTCGGCGGTGGTGGGGATGATCGCGAAGTGATCCGAGATCTGGGCGTTGTTGAAGATCTTCTTATTGCCGGGGCGGATCCAGCCGGACTGGACGACTTTGGCGGCATGGGCGGAGAGGTCTCCGGAAAGCGCCTGCATGGTCTCGCGCACGGTGGCGGCGTAGTCCTCTGGCAGGGCGCGGGAATCGGTGCGGGGGTAGGTGATGAGTTTGTGGCGTTCGTAGAGGGCCTGGGCGATCTGGAGGGTGCGGCGGGCGGACAGGCCGAAGCGGCCGTTGGCCTCGCGCTGAAGGGTGGTCAGATCATAAAGGCGCGGGGAGGCTTGGGTGGTGGGTTTTTTTTCGTCACGGACGGTGGCGGTCGGGTGGCGCTGGCAGTCGGCGAGCACGGCCTCGGCAGAGGCCTGTTCCCAGAGGCGGTCGGCGCGGTCGTGGTCGTTGGCGGCGTCCTTCTTGAAGCTGGGTTTTTGATAAACGCCCTCGTAGGTGCCTTGGGTGATCTCGAAGTTTGCGGTGAGACGCCAGAATGCACGGGGCTTGAAATTACGGATTTCCAGCTCGCGGGTGTAAACGATGGCGAGGGTGGGGGTTTGCACGCGGCCGACGGAGGCGACATTGCCGGCTTTGGACCCAAACATGCGTTTGGTGAGGGCGCGGGTGCCATTGATGCCGATTAGCCAGTCGCTTTCGGAGCGGCAGCGGGCGGCGTCGGCGAGACCGGAGAGCTCGGAGCCATCGCGGAGTTTGGCGAAGGCTTTTTGAATGCCGTCGGTCGTCATGCTCTGCATCCAGGCTCGCTTCACGGGCTGCTTGGCCTTGGCGAGTTGGTAGAGATACACGAAGATCAGCTCTCCCTCGCGACCGGCGTCGCAAGCGTTGATGACTTGATCGATGTCCTTGCGGGCGAGGAGTTTTTTGAGGAGGGAGAACTTCTCCTTGGAGTCCTCGATGGGCTTGAGGCCGAACTTTTCGGGAATGATGGGAAGGGTCTCCAGGCGCCAGAAGCCGTATTTCTTTTTATCGATATCTTCAGGCATCTCGAGCTCCACCACGTGGCCGACGGCGGAGGAGATCACCCACTCGTCGTTTTCATAGACGTCGCCTTTTTTGGGGACTTTGCCGAGGGCTCGGGCAAGGTCGGCGGCGACGGAGGGCTTCTCGGCGATGACGAGGGACTTCATGGGTTGCGAGCGGGTAGGGAGCGTCTCCGGCGATTACAAGCGCGAGTTTTTTTGGCGCTTGGTGCGGAGGTGTCCCGCGGACCATCCGGCTGGGGGCGGCGCGGTGATCGCAAATTACGCAGCCTGTAGGAGTGGATTTCCCCATTTACCGGGAGGCCCGGTTGAGGGGGTGCGGCGGTGAGGCCGTTTCTGGCTAAATATTTTTTTGGCCGCGGGCTCAGCCGAAGAACTTGAGGACCTTGCGAAGGGCGGAAGCGAGGGCGGTTACATCGGCCTCGGTATTATAAAGGTAGAAGCTTGCGCGGGCGGTGCTGGGCAGGCCGAGTTTCTTCATCAGCGGCATGTTGCAATGGTGGCCGCCGCGCAGGGCGACGCCTTGCTGGTCGGCGACGGTGATGACGTCGTGGGCGTGGATGCCGGCGAAGGCGAAACTCAGCAGGCCGGCGCGGGGTTGGCCGGGGCGCGGGCCGAGGATGCGGATGCCGGGTAACTCGGCGAGAGCGGCGTGGGCGAGGGCGGCGAGGTGGTGATCGTGCGCGGCGATAGCGGGGCGGCCGAGGTTATCGAGGTAATCGCAGGCGGCGGCGAGGCCGATGGCGCCGGCGATATTGGGTGTGCCGGCCTCGAAACGCTCGGGCGCGGGTTTCCAGGTGGAGCCGTTGAATTCGACGTTTTCGATCATACCACCGCCACCGCGCCAGGGGGGCAGTGAGTCGAGCAGGGCACGGCGGCCATACAGCACGCCGATGCCGGTGGGGCCGCACATCTTGTGGGCGGAGAACGCGAGGAAATCGCACCCGAGGGTCTGGACATCGAGGGGTTCGTGGCCGATGGACTGGGCGGCGTCGATCACGGTCACGGCGCCGATGGCGCGGGCGCGGCGGCAGAGCTCGGCGGCGGGATTGAGGATGCCCAGGGTGTTCGACAGGTGGGTGAAGGCGAAGAGTTTTACCTCGGGTGTCAGGTATTGGTCCAGGTGGTCGAGATCGAGGCCGTGCTCGGCGTCGGCTCCGAGCACGGGCAGGTAGCGCACGGTGGCACCGGCGCGGGCGGCGGCGAGTTGCCACGGCACCATGTTGGAGTGATGCTCCATTTCGGTGAGTAAAATGACGTCGCCGGGGCGGAGGTTTTGTGCGGCCCAAGTCTGGGCGACGAGGTTGATGGAATCGGTGGTGCCGGCGGTGAACACGATCTCGGCGGGGTCGGCGGCGCCCATGAAGCGGGCCACGCGGGTGCGGGCGTGTTCAAACGCCTCGGTCGCGCGCATGGACAGGGCGTGCAGGCCGCGGTGGACGTTAGCGTTGTCGTGCAGGTAATAGCCTGAAATGGCGTCGATCACCGCGCGCGGTTTCTGGGAGGTCGCGCCGTTGTCCAGGTAGACGAGGGGTTTGCCGTGAACCTGTTGGGCGAGAATCGGAAAATCGGGGAGGGTTTCGTGGCCGGGACGCATGGGAGAGCGCGAACATCAAATGCCTCGGTGAGAAAGTCGAACGTCGGCGCGGGTCCGGCGAAGGAAAATCGCGCGGATAAAAACGCTGGCCGCTCAGGTCTTAGGGGAGCGGGGTGGGCGGGTGGTCGCAGCAAAAACCAGATGCGTTAGGTCGCGGTGCGAGGGCGGGACATGGGCCGGGTTTTGCCGCCGTGTTTTTTCACGCGGTCGCGCAGGGCGTTCTTGAAAGCATCCAAGCCGTCTCCGGTCAGGCAGGAGATTTTCAACACCTCCACCTTATACTTCTTCTTAAACGTGGTGAGGTTTTTCTTGGCGGCGGGCAGGTCCATCTTGTTGGCAACGACCACGCGGGGTTTTTTAAGGAGCTTGGGGTCGTAGGCCTTTAATTCGGCGAGGAGGGTGGCGTAGTCTTGCCGAGGGTCGCGTTCGTCGGTGCCGGCCATGTCGAGGAGGAACAGCAGCAGGGTGCAGCGTTCGATATGGCGGAGGAAGCGGTGGCCGAGGCCGCGGTTCTCGCTCGCGCCGGCGATCAGGCCGGGGACGTCGGCGAGGAGCAGGCGGTCGTAGGACTCGGGGTATTCGATGACGCCGATCTGGGGGTGGAGGGTGGTGAAGGGGTAGGCGGCGGCCTTGGGGCGGGCTTTGGTGACGGCGCGGGTTAGGGAGGATTTGCCGGCGTTGGGGAACCCGACGAGACCGATGTCGGCGATAGATTTCAGGACGAGGCGGAAGTCGCCCGCTTCGCCGGGGAGGCCAGGAAGAGCGGTGCGGGGGGCGCGGTTAGTGGAGGAGCGGAAGTGAGGGTTGCCCCAACCGCCGTTGCCGCCGGCGCAAAGGACGATGCGCTGGCCGTCTTCGATCATCTCGGCGACGACGGCGCCGTTGGACTCATTGATCACGACGGTGCCCAGGGGCATGCGGAGGAAGGCCGATTTACCTTCGCGGCCATGGCAGTCTTTGCCTTGGCCGTGCTCGCCGCGCTCGGCTTTCCAGTGGGGCTTATATTTGTAGTCGATGAGATTATTGGTGTCGTCGTCGCCCACGAGGATGACGTCTCCGCCGCGTCCGCCATCGCCGCCGTTGGGGCCGCCCCAGGGCTCGTATTTTTCGCGGCGGAAGGCCACGCAGCCGCGCCCGCCGTCGCCGGCTTTTACTTTAATCACGCACTCGTCGATGAACATCGGTGCAGGATGTAAAGGGACTGGCGGGGGCGTCGAATGTTAATCGCGAGGTTTGCCGGGGTGGCGGGAGGCTGGCTTTAGCCGCAGGCTTGGCAGACGAGGCACTCGAGTGGTTCGGCGCCGGGGGTGAGCCGGGCCTCAGCGGCGGCGGCGAGGAAGAACCGCGCACCGGGTTGAAGAGGGTGTTCCCGGCCGCCGGCGCGGATGTGGCCGCGGCCCTTGGCGACGACGAGCAGGCGGCCGTGGCTGGCGGCGGGCCAGGTGTGGGTTGCTCTGACGAGGAGGTGGCGGACCTCGAAGCAGCGGGTGCGGGCGTGGGCGAGGCAGCGGGTTTCGATGTGGGTGGCGGATTCGGCCAGGACTTCGGGCGCTACGCGGCAGCGGGCGGTTACCTCGGCTACGCTGAGCTCCTCATAATTGAAAACATCGAGGCAGAAATCGAGGTCGCGGCCCATGTAGCGGGCCTCGGGCGGCACGATGATGCCCTCGCGTTCGAACTCGCAGCGCACAACCCAGTCGGACGGCTCCATCACTTCGAGCAACAGCAGGCCGGCGCCGAGCGCGTGAACCAGACCACCTGGGACCCACCAGACCTGACCGACCTCAACGGGGATGGGCTCGAAGCAAGCATCCATCCGGGCGATGTCTTGAGTCGCGATGATCTCGCGCCACTCGGCTCGGGTGGGGGCGTGTTGAAAGCCGAGGCGGAGGTTGCCGGCGTGGCCGGGGCGGATACCGAGGATCACATAGCACTCCAGTTTGCCGTGGGGTGAGTTGAGGCGGGACTGGGAAAATGTGCGGGTTGGATGAGCCTGGGTGTGCAGGCGCATCGATGAATCGAGGAACTTGGCGAGGAAACCGAGTTGGGCCCCGAGGCGGTCAAGGTGTTCGCGCCCGAGGTAGTATTCCCCGTGTTCAAGAAAAAGGTTGGCCAGAAAATGGGTCTGGCCGGTGTCGTCGAGCGTGCGGCCCAGACCTTCACCGGGCAGCTCGGGCATGCCGCGGTTGATCGCCGGGGTGGTGGAGGCGAGCCAGTCCTCGGGTTGCGGGCCATCGGCGGGGGTGCAGCGGCCTTCCCAGCGATCCAGACTAAGGCCGCCGGCGTAGTTGCGGCGCACGCGGTTGGTTTCCAGCGCCAGCAGGGCCTGCTTCATCGGTCGGGAGCGTATCAGCGGGCGGTTTCGGCGTCGCGGTAGCGGCGGGTGCCGTCGCGCAGGGAGAGGTAGGGATCGACGGCGGCGTTCTTCATCTGGGTGTAGAGATCAAGCACCTCGCGCATCGTGCTCATGGTGTCGGTCACGGTGATGGCAGTCTGCCACTCCCATTCCAACTCGCCTGCCCACTTGTGGTTGCCAAGGTGAATGTATTCCCAACCGGCGGGGGAAACGGCGGTGTCGCCGAGGCGACCGCCGAGGTCGCGCAGGCTGAAGCCACCGAATACGGGGATAACAATGTAGGGGCCGTGAGGAACGCCGTAGAAGCCAAGGGTCTGTCCGAGGTCTTCGCGAGGGAGTTTGGCGATATCGGGCACGTTATCGGATTGGCGGATGAAACCGCCGAGGCCGCCGAGGGTGTTGACGGCGAATTTTTTGGTCTCGAGGCCGGCGCGCTGAAATTTCCCTTGAAGCAGGCAGTTTACTAGACGCACCGGGTAACGGATGTTATCGTAAAAATTACCGATGGCGCGGTTTACCGGAGGGCGAACGACCCACTCGTAGCCCTTCACCGCTGGGCGTAGAACGCGGGTGTAGGTGAAGTCGTTGAATTTAAAAATGGCGCGGTTAAACTCTTCGAGCGGATCGGAGACGTTGATGGCGGCGTAGTCGCCGTAGTCGTCGGCGAGATCAGGCGCGGCCCCGGTGCGTTCGTCGATCGCGCGACCGCTGGACGGGGTCTGGGCGAGGGCTGACGAGGACAGAGCAACCCCGAGTGCGAGTGAGACGGAGGTGAGTGCGAGGAGGCGGTGGAAATTCACGGTGATGGCGGTAAGGATCAGCGTGCGGAGGGTTCTGCCACCTTAGCGGTGAGCGTTTCGAGCAGGCCCTCGGCTCCGGACTTGCGCAGGATGGGTTCAAACTGGCCGCGGTAGTTCGCGATCAGGGACACGCCCTCGGCGACGACGTCGTAGACGCGCCAACGGGCGGGGCTGGTGCCGGAATCGAGTTCCAAGCGGTAAACGATCGAGTAGGTGTTGTTGGCGATGCGAATGACGGTCGGCACCTCCACGCGGCCGGCTTTTAGCTCGGTGGGCGCGCCGTAGGTGATATTGGGTGCGGCGTCGCCGGCGATGCGGTCGGCGTAGGTGCGGATCACGAGTTTGCTGAACAAATGCTCGATCTTCGTGCGTTGCTCTGGGCTGAAATCGCGCCAAGCGGGGCCAACGGCGAGGCGGGTCGTAGTGGTGAAGGCGAAGTGCTTTTCCACCAGGGTGTCGAGCTGGACGATGAGGTCGTCCTGTTTGGGGCGTTCGCGCAGGGCGGCGGAGACCTCTTCGATGCCGGTGCCGAGGGCGGCGCGGGCTTCATCCACCGGGGCGGCGGGGCAGGCGAGGGCCGTCAGCAGGGCGGAAAGGGCAAGGGTGGAGCGGAGCAGGCGGGCGAGGGACATGGCGACGAATCGTGGGAAGTTAGACCTTACTATCCTTTCCAAGAAACAAAAAAGGGCAACGGGTTCCCGGAAACCGCGCGGCGCCTCGGCCGCTTGCGCGCCAGCCCTTGCCGCTGGCGCGCCCGGCTTGGTCTCAGCGTCGACCGCTGCGGCTCTGCCAGTGGGCACCGGGTTTTCCCTTGGGTGTGAAGGGGGTGGGGGCTCGGTCTTTGAAGCGTTGCTGGCCGCCGCTGCCCTTGCCGCCAGTGGTGCCCGGCAGAGGGGCGCCGGCTTCGCGCGGTTCATGGCGAGAGGCCGGTCCGGTTGCGGACAGGGGGCGGGCGGGGGCGCCGTAGGGTGAGGAGGGGTGGGCGGCAGGGCCGGGGCCGCGACTCCGGGCTTGCGGGCGGGGGCCGCCGCCAAAAGAGCGTTGGTCGCGCTGGCGGGGGTCGCGCTCGGTCCGGACCTCGCCCGGAGTGGGCGCGGTGGCCTTTGCCTTGTAGTCGAAGCCCTCCAGCTGGAGTTGGGGGATCTTGGCGTTGATGAATTTCTCGATCGCACGGACCTCGCCGGTCTGGTCGGGGGACATGAGAGTGAAAGCATCGCCCTCGGCGGCGGCGCGGCCGGTGCGGCCGATGCGATGCACGTAGTCGTCGGGTGTGCCGGGTATATCGTAGTTGATCACATGGGTGACGCCTTCCACATCCAGGCCGCGGGCGGCGATGTCGGTCGCGACCATGACCTCGTAGCGACCTTCCTTGAAACCGAGAAGGGCATCCTTGCGCTGGCCCTGGCTGCGGTTGCCGTGCAGCACGGCGACGGAGTGTTGCTCGGCCTTGAGTTTCTTGGCGATTTTATCGGCGCCGTGTTTGGTCCGGGTAAAGACGATCACGCTGCGGAAATCCGTCTTTTCCAGCAGGGCGAGTAAGAGCGGGAACTTTAGGTGCATGGGCACCGGGTAGATGGCGTGGGTGACGCTTTCATTGACTGAGCGCTGGCGGCCGATGCTGACGCGGGCGGGGTCCTTAAGGGCGAAGCGGGCGACGGCCTCGATCTCGGGTGGCACAGTGGCGGAGAAGAACAGGGTCTGCCGTTTGGGCGGGCACATCGCCACGATCTTTTTGACGTCGTTGATGAAGCCCATGTCCAGCATGCGGTCGACCTCGTCGAGCACGAGAATTTCCAAGCGGTCGAGGCGGAGCGCTCGTTCTTGAAGGAAATCCATCAGCCGGCCGACCGTCGCCACGACGATGTCGGCGCCGGCGCGGACGTCGGAGCGTTGTTTGCCGTAGCCCACGCCGCCGTGCAGCAGGGCGCGACGGATGTCGGTGAACTTGCCGAACTCGGCGAAGGACTCGTCCACTTGCGCGGCGAGTTCGCGGGTGGGCTCAAGCACGAGCACGCGGGGACCAGCGGCCTGATGGGGGCCGAGCCGGTTCAGGATGGGCAGGGCGAAGGCGGCGGTTTTCCCCGTGCCAGTCTGGGCCGAGGCGATCAGATCGCGACCGGTTAAAACGATGGGAATGGCTTGTTCCTGAATGGGCGAGGGAGCGGTGTAGCCCTTGGCGGCGACGGCGCGGACGATGCTGGAATGGAGGCCTAATTTTGCGAACGGCATGGCGAATTGCCGTTGGGCGGAGCGCCGAACGCGAGGGAAAACGCCCTCCCGCCCAGATGGTTGTTTATTGGGCTGGACGCAGGCGCGGCGTCGCCAAACGTGCCGAGCATGATCCGCGTTTTTGTTTCCGGTTGCTACGACATCATTCACGCCGGCCACGTGCAGTTTTTTCGTGAGGCCCGTGCGCTTGGCGATCACTTGACGGTGAGTTTCGCCTCCAGCGAGGTGCTTTGGATCCACAAGCGCCGCCGCAGCTCCCTCCCCGACGAGCATAAGCAGGCACTCATCGCCGCGCTCGGCTGTGTGGACGACGTCGTTGTGGGCCGGGGGCACGACGAAGGCATCGATTTCCGCGAGGACTTTCTGCGCATCCGCCCCCAGATTTTGGCGGTGACCGAGGACGATAAATACACGCCTTTGAAGGAAGCCCTTTGCGCCGAGGTGGGTGCAAAATATGTCCGCCTGCCGAAGACTCCGCCGCAGTTTGCGCCGATCTCGACCAGTGAGATCGTGCGCTGGATCAAGGCCCCTGGTGAGTCGCCCTTGCGGGTCGATTTCGGTGGCGGTTGGCTCGATGTGCCGGCTTACGCGCGTCCCGGTGCCTTTGTAGTGAACTGCGCGATTTCGCCGACCGTTTCGCTCCGCGAGTGGGCTTACGAACGCAATGCCGGCCTAGGCGGCAGCGGTGCGTGGGCCCTCTTGAATGGCAAGAACGGTGTCGGCTCAGAACTCGATCTGGGGGTGGGCTGGCAGGATCCCGCCGTGATTGGCGAGACCGGCCTGTGCGTCTGGCACAGCGGCTCCCGACCGCTGCTTGAGGTTAAAACCTCGGGCGAGTTCCTGCGCGGACGCATGGCGATTTATTGGACTGGATCGTCCCACCACACTCCAAGCAACGTGGGTAAGGCCCGCGATTACGACGCCATCGTGCGAGCGGGAGCGTTGGCGCGCGAAGCGGTCTGGACCAATAATCTCGAAACCCTCGCTCAGGCTGTGCGGGCCTCCTATGCGATGCAAATGGGCGAGGGCATGCAACCGTTACCCGGTGATCCGGCGGCGGGCGCGGCTGGCGTTAAGGCCCTCGGTGGCCTGACGCCGCTGGCCTGGAAATACTGCGGCGGCGGGCATGGTGGCTATGCAGTTTACCTCTGTCGGGATGCCGCCGAGCGGGAGTGTTTATGTGCGCAGCCGGGCTTCCGGGCAATCGAGCCCTACCTCATGCCGCAGGGTGTTTAGGCAGGTTTTGTTTTTTGTTCTCTGCTTTCCTCGGTCGTATCGGCACGATCGGGTTTATGGAAAAACGTCCCTTCGCCGAACTCGGTCTCTCGCCTGAAGTCCTCAAGGCTGTCGACAAGATGGGTTTCGAGGAGGCCTCGCCCATCCAGACTGCCGTCATCCCGCTCTTGCTCGAGGGGCGTGACGTGGTCGGCCAGTCCGCTACCGGCTCGGGTAAGACCGCCGCCTTCGGCATCCCCGTGGTCGAGTGCGTTGACGCCTCCATTAAGAAGGTGCAGGCGCTCATCCTTTGCCCCACGCGCGAACTCGCCGTCCAGGTTGCGGAAGAGATTGCCAAGCTCGCCTTTTTCAAAAAAGGAGTCCGCGAGGTGCCCATCTACGGCGGCCAGTCCTATGAGCGGCAGTTCCGCGCTCTCGATGCTGGCGCCCAGATCGTGATCGGCACGCCCGGTCGCGTGATGGACCACATGGAGCGCGGCACGCTCAAGCTCGACGCGATCAAGCTCGTCGTTCTCGACGAAGCCGACCGCATGCTAGACATGGGTTTCCGCGACGACATCGAGCGCATTCTCGCCGGCACCCCAGCCGCTGGGCGTCAGTCGCTCTTTTTCTCGGCCACCATGCCGCCGCCGATCAAGCAGCTCATCCAGCGCTACACCAACAATCCCGCGTGGGTGAAAATCGAGGCGCTGGCGCAAAACGCACCGAAGGTGGATCAGGTCTACTTCGAGGTGGACCGTCGCTCTAAGGTCGAGGCCCTCACCCGCCTGATCGACCTACACGATTTCCGCTACGGCATCGTTTTCTGTGCGACCAAGATCATGGTCGACGAACTCGCGGAGATCTTGGCTTCGCGCGGCTACGCCGTCGATCGCCTCCACGGCGATATCACTCAGGGCCAGCGCACGAAGGTCATGGAAAAGTTCAAGCGGCGCGGCTTTGAGTTTCTCGTCGCCACCGACGTCGCCGCGCGCGGCCTCGACGTGGATGACCTAGAAGTGGTTTTTAACTACGACCTGCCCAACGACGCCGAAGACTACACCCACCGTGTCGGCCGCACCGGGCGCGCCGGCCGCACCGGACGCGCCTTCACCTTTGTGAGCGGTCGCGAAATTTACGGCCTGCAGAATATGATCCGCTATGCTCGCTTGCCTCTGCGCCGCGAGCGCGTGCCCTCGCTGGACCAGGTTGAGGAGGCGCGCGAGAGCGTGTTCTTTGAGCGTCTCCGCGCCACGCTCGACGCGAAGCAGTTTCGTTCCCAGGACCGCATCGTCGATCGTATGCTCGAGCAGGGCTATGCCAGCACTGATGTCATTGCCGCGCTGATCCACCTCATGCAGGGCGGCCAACCCGGTGGCGGCGCGACGGAGACGGTGGACGAGCGTCCACCGGCGCCGAAAATCAGCCGGCCCTACGACGATGAGAGCCGCCCCCCTGTGCCGGTCCCGGCCGCGCCCCCCCGTGCCGCCGCCCACAAGGCGGCGCCGGCCTACGCGACTGAGGCTGCCACCGAGCGTCCGGCTGTGAAGCCCGCGAAGCAAAAATACGACCGCGTGGCGCGAACCGGGCGCGAACCGGGCTATACCACTCTTTACCTCAACGTCGGGCGCAAACACCTCGTCACCCCTGCGGATGTAGTGGGCAAGATCGCCGGCGTTACCCGCCTGCCGGCAGCGGTGGTCGGCGCGATGGATATCCATCAACGCCACACCTTGGTGGATGTATTGGCGGAAAACGCCGCCCTCATTGTGACCAAGATGGAAGGTATCCGGGTGAAGAACATCGCGTTGGCCCCGGCCGTCGCGACCGACGCGCACCGGGCTGAGCCGCAGGATTGATTTTCATCATTAATTCCAGGCCTCCAAGAGTTTGATTTGCGCCCGTTTGCGGTTTGAAGTTTCGCCTTAGGAGTGGGCGCTCTGGACGCTTTGTATACTAAAGTGCGGATAGTCGAAATATGCACCTGGAATAATAGGCGTCACATTTTCCGGGCATATAGGCGTGTAAACTGTTTGGATTAATGATGTAAAAAGGGGGGGGGCACGAGCAGGCTATTGTTTGACGAGCCGCCCGAGAGTTCATGAGCGATTATGTCAATTGAGCGTGCGCTCGGTAGGCTTGGTGAACTGAGGGAAAGATGCTTTTTATATGGTTCACCCCTTTATGTCCCCCAAGTCTGTTTCTTGCCCCGGATGCACGTCAGCCCGCGTTTCCGGCTTCACCCTGATCGAGCTTCTGACCGTTATTGCGATCATCGGCATCCTCGCCGCGATCATCATTCCGACGGTCGGCAGGGTGCGTGAAAAAGCCAAAGACATGGATTGCGCTAACCGCATCCGTTCTTGGGCGGTCGCGGCCAACCTTTATGCGGCCGAAAACAAAAGTCGCTACGTGATCAAGGACACCAATGGCACTTTGTGGTGCCAGATCAGCACCAATAACACGGGTGGCATCTACATCCCTTACTTCTCAAAAGGGGCGACCAGAACTTACGATCGCACTCTGATGTCCTGTCCCAGCGGCCAGGGGCAGACCGAATACGATGCGGCCACGGCTGGAGGCACCAATACGCCGACGTATTTTGCTTATGCGATCGCGCAGCCGCACACCAACGGCGTCACGATCAAGGAATCCAACGGGATCTTCGTTCCGATCGGTAAGGCGCGTCAGCCTTCTCGCACGATTCTCTTCATAGAGCGATCCTACCAGAATGGTGGTAGTGGCGGTGCATTCGATACGGGTCCAAATGCGACTATCTGCATGGAGGGCTCCCAGATTTCGGCCGGCTACCAGGCTTACACCCGCCATAACAAGCGCATCCACACCGCCTTCCTCGATGGTCACGTCACGGGAATGGCTTGGGAGGATATCGATGCCAACAGGTCCCTGACCAAAGGTTCCGGACGTTCAGCTGGCTTCAACACCGACTGGTTGAAACTCGATTAAGGTCCTGTTTCTGTGATCTGTATCGTATTTTTAAATACGCCAAAGTTCTGGCGGTCAACACACCTTCAATCGCTTATTTTGGTTTTTTGCTCAATAACCTTATTTTCTAGACCCCAGTAATATACCCATGAAATCGTTACCCTCCCTCCTGCGCTGCCGCCTCTCCCGCAAGCAGCTTGTTCGCCTCCTCACCCCGGTCTTGGCCTTTGCTCCCGTCGCCAACGCGGCCGATGTCTTCAAGGCGAACAATGCCGATGCCTTGAACCTCACAACCAGTTGGACCTCCGGCGCCCTGCCCACCGCCGCGGACGTGGCGGTCTTCGATTCCACGGTGACCGCGATCGTTCCCGATGCGACCTCCGGCTTGAGTTACATGCAGTTCCCGGCTGCCGCATCCTGGAAGGGTATCCGCGTGGTCGGTGCGGTCGATAAGCTTTCCGTCGACAGTTATCAACTCGGTCTTCCCGCGCTTACTATCGGCTCCGCGGGTTTGGATTTTTCGGCCGCAACCTCGGGCACCACGTTTGAGTTCTTCGGCCAGACCATTACCATCGGTGCCTTCCAGACCTGGAATATCGCTGATGGGGTGACGGTGAAATTTAGCAGTGGTGCAAATGCCCGATCCCAAGGCGTTTCGCTAAAAATTAATCTAGGCACCGCCGGCACCGGTGTGATCAATCCCACGACCACTTTCGGCGCCGCCAATGCCGTTTTGTCTTACACAACGATTGGCGGCGGCGACTTTGCTGCCGTGAATGGGACACAGACGGCTCTTGTTCAAGGAGCGACCTTGGGAACCTACACCGCCAATCCTAATACCGGTGCCACTCTGGCTAACATACCCGTCACTGCTAATCAGGGTTACGGCGTTATCGACGTGGTAAACTCTAACACTACCGCAGGTTCCACGGCGTTCCGTATCAGCAATAATTTTTCAACCGCCGGCATCCGGTTTAATACTGCAAACGCCAACGGCGCAGATTGGAACGTCGATGGCACCGGAACTACGCGTAACATTAACATCGGCAACGGCTCTGTGTTGGTTGGACCTAATGTCGGCGCAAAGAATGTTAATTTTAACGGAGCCAGCCAGTTCCGCACCAACGTCAACCAAGAGGTTTACGTCCATCAGTTTAACACGCAGGGTGATTTGGTTTTCAATAACCCGATGAACCAGTCCACCGGCGCTGGGACTCGTCTAACCAAGGACGGTCCGGGTCGGCTCATTCTCGCCGGTTCGAATACGCTGGGTGGCCAGACCACGAATTTGGAAGGCACCATGCAGATCGGTAACGGCGGCATCACCGGCACGCTGAACAGCGGCGCGGTGGTCAATCAGGGCACCTTGGTGTTCAACCGTTCCAACGACTATGCGGTTGCCAACGTGATCAGCGGTGCGGGTTTGCTCCGTAACATCGGCGCCGGAACCCTCACGCTTTCTGGGGCCAACACATACACTGGAGCTACCGAAGTCACCGGCGGCGCTATCAATTTCGCCAATCTTGGCAATCTCGGCGCTGGCACGCAGATTCTGCTCGCGGGCGGTGGTCTCGTCTGGGGCACCGGCAATACCGCCGATATTTCCGCCCGCACCGTTACCATCGGGACCGGTGGCACTACGCTCAACACCAACGGCAACAATGTCACTTTGGCCAACTCCATCGGTAACAACGGCGCTGGAGGCGTGACCAAGTCAGGCACCGGCGTGCTGACCTTGGGCGGCGCCAATCTCTACTCGGGAGATACGACCGTGACGGCTGGCGGTTTGACCGTCACCAACACGACCGGATCTGCTACCGGTTCCGGTAATGTCTCGCTGGCCAACACCACGACACTGAGTGGTGCAGGCACGATTTCCGGCACGGCCACGCTGGCCTCTGGCGCGAAGTTGACCCCTGGAACTGCCGGTGTCGGCACGCTGACCACGGGTGGACTCAGTCTGGCTTCGGGCTCCCTGCTCGATCTGGAGTTCGCCTCGACTTCCTCCTACGACAAGGTGGTTGTCACCAATTCAAGCGGACTCTCGGTCAATGGTGGCAACATCCTGCTCTACACTGCGGGCACCACCAATCCCTGGGCAACTCCCGGCACCTACGATTTAATGCAGTATAGCGGCACGCTCAGTGGCACCGGAGCATCGGCCTTGAGCGTCGTCAACACCCAGCCGGGTTATTCCTATACCTTCACCGCGGACGGTTCGACAGTGAAGCTGCAGATCGCTTTGGATGCGATTCTCACTCAATGGAATGCCACCGCCGGTGGCAGTTGGGCTAGCGCCGGCAATTGGTCGAATGGCGTCGCTTCTGGCAACTATACCGCTCAATTCACAACCAACCTCGGTGCACCCGCCACCGTTACCCTCGATGGAGCTCGTTTCGCCAACGGACTTTCGTTCGCCAGCTCCGCACCCTACACGATTGCCGCCGGTTCTGGCGGTAACCTGACGCTGGAGCGCAGCACTGGTAGCGTTGGTGCCATCGTCTCTTCCGGTAACCATGTTATCAGTGCGCCGGTGGTGTTGAATACCACCTTGGCCGCTTCGATCTCCAGCGCCAGCAGCCTGACCCTCTCCGGGGTAGTCTCGGGCGTGGGTGGCGTGGCCAAATCCGGTTCCGGCATCCTTGACCTCACGGGAACGAACACTTTTTCCGGTGCCGTTAATGTCGTGGGTGGCGTGCTCGGTTTCGCGAATGCCGCCAGCTTGGGCTCGGGTGATATCACCTTGAATGGTGGCACCTTGCGCTACGACACTGCCAACACCGCGGATATCTCGTCCAAAGTGATCAACTTTGGTTTGAACGGCGCGACCATCGATACCAACGGAAATTCGGTCACTCTAGCCAATCCGCTCGGCAACTCCGGCGTCGGTTCCTTCACCAAGGCTGGTCTCGGCCGCCTCACCCTATCTGGTGGGAATACCTACACCGGCCAGACCATTGTCACCGGAGGCACCCTCGCGTTTTCCGCCAACGCCAATCTGGGCGCGGCATCCACGGGGGCCGGCTTGACGCTTGATGGCGCGGTTCTGGCGCCTTCCACCACGGTGAGCCTTGATAACGCCGGCGCCAATGCTCGTCCGCTTACGATCGGGGCCAACGGGGCTGAATTCAGTGTCGCGAATGGCTTGACCTTGACCGTGCCCGGAACTGCTTCGGGCTCCGGTGCGATTAACAAGACCGGTGCGGGCGATCTGGTTCTCAGCGGGTCCAATGGCGGGCTCTCTGGCCCGGTGACCATTAGCGCGGGCAATGTTCGATTGGGCAACAACACCGCCAACGGCCAAAATGGCCTCGGCTCGGGCGCGATCACCTTTGCGGATGGCACCCATCTTTATTTGAACGGTTATCAAACCGTGGATGCGGGCACTTCGTTCGGTATTCTGGCCAACGCCATCACGGTTCCTGTCGGTGTGATCGCCAATCTCCACCTGCCTCAGCGTGGCGGGTATTCTGGCGTGGTTACCGGAGCGGGCACCTTGAACCTTTCGGTCGATGCCACCCGTAGCGATATCACTGGTGCCTGGCCGGCATTCACCGGCCAGTTAAACATCGTCAAGACGCCCACCGGAGCCGGCACAGAAACGGATGACTATCGTATGGTCGGTGCGCACAATCTCGCTGCCGCCAAGGTCAGCGTCGGTCCTGGCGTTCGCGTTCTCCAAGCCTTCAATCCGCCTACTGGAACCGGAACCTCCACGGTTAATAGCTTCGGTGAGCTGAACGTAGATGCAGGCGCCATCCTCTCGGGTAATCCGGTCGGGGGTCGCTTCAATAACTACACCGTCGGTGCCTTGAACACCGATTTCACCATCAGCGGCCAGTTCACGGGTAATCTCGATGTCTTTGGCTACGGTTATCCCATGCTGACCAAGGTCGGCACCGGAACTTTAACCCTGAATAACTCCCACCTAATGACCGGTGCGGTGAACGTAAACGCCGGCACGCTCCGCTTGCTCGGGGCGATTGAACGCCATTATACACTCGCCGGAGTCGATTTGGTTTTCGGTCGTAACCCGACCAGTCTCGTGTGCGATGACGTGCTCTCCCTCACGGAACCCACCACGGGTGTCATTGGAACCGATTATCTAGTCACGGAGCCCGGTGCGGTCACGGTCGCCGCCGGTGCCACTTTGGCTGGTAATGGAAAGTTGGGTGGTGTGACCACGATCAACGGCGCGCTCCGCCCTGATGCGACCGGCACTTTGACGGGCAACTTAGCCTTCACCAAGGCCGCCACTCTGACCTTAAGTGGCACCGCGACGACTCAGTTTGATTTCGCCTCGAACAAGTTCACGGGCGTGAGCGTGGAGGCTGCCGGCGGCCTGACCTATGGTGGGGCACTGAAGCTCAACTTCCTCGATACCGTTTACAACGGTTCCTACACCTTGTTCCAAGCCACCGGCGCCGCCGGAGCCTTCACTGGTGTCTCGGTTGTCGCTTCGGGAGCCGAGACACCGCTCACCGATTCCGGCTCCGGCATATGGACGGCAACCGTGGGCTCGGTCTCCTACACCTTCACCGCATCCACTGGTGTTCTTGATGTTTCCGGTGGTGCTGCGGTTGTTCTACCCTCGGTTCCCGCCGGAGTTGCCGCTTCGGCTGGCAACGCGCAAGTTTCCCTGACCTGGTCCGCTAGCAGCAATGCAACGGGTTATGCAGTGAAGCGCGCCACCACCACTGGCGGCGCCTACACCACGGTGGCTTCCGCGGTCACGGCGACCAGCTACGTCGATACCGCTCTATCCAACGGCACGACCTACTACTATGTGATCGAGGCCGCCAATGCCCTCGGCACGAGCGGTAATTCAGCTGAAGTTTCCGCGACACCTACCGCGGTGGTTTATACCGCCCTGCAGAACTGGCGTTTCGCTCAGTTTGGTGTCTATAACGACGACGGCACCGTGCTCGCTGGCGATACCGAGGACTTTGACGGTGACGGCTTGGTCAATATCTTGGAATATGCCCTCGGCACCAACCCCAAGGTCGCCAACGCCAGCCCGCTGGTTGTCGGTCGCTCGGGTAACTTCCTCACGCTGTCCTACCCCCGCAACGCCACTGCTGACGCTGCGTTGACTTACACGGTCGAAGGCACCGCCGCCCTTGGCACGACCGCCTTCGCTGCCGGCACCGGCTCTACGAATACGGTGAGCTCGAACTCGACCTATACCGATAACGTCGATCTGACGAGCAACCCCCGCCGCTTCCTGCGCCTGTCCGTCTCCTACACCGCTCCTTAATAACAAGAACGCTTACGAAGCGAACAGTCGTAACGACGTTCGCTTCGGCTTCGGCCCTCCGGTTTAAACCTGGAGGGCCTTTTTGCGTCCGAGGCAGGACAAATCCAGAACCGGACTTTGTGGAACCCGCAGGAGTGTCTGATTGATATCAACCCTCGATTACGGATGATCGGTTTTAGGCTGAACAAGTCCTGCACTAAAAGTGGCGGAAGGGGAGGGATTCGAACCCCCGGAACCTTTCGGTTCGCCAGATTTCAAGGCTGGAGCAATCGACCACTCTGCCACCCTTCCAAAATATCCAGACGCAGATTGAACGGTTATGCGCGTTCACGGCGATTGAAAAAATGGGATTTTACCGCGCCTCGGTTAGCTTGGTTGAAGGCCGAGTTCTTCCACTCGTTTACGCAGCGTGGCTCGCGTAATGCCGAGTAATTCAGCGGTGCGGGCAAGGTTGCCATCGAGGGTCTTGAATGAGCGCACGATCATCTCCCGCTCCAGACGCTCTAAAATGGGCTCATCGAGTTTGCTTAGCTCGGTTTGCAGGAAATCCATGGCCTGCTCGATGGTCAGCCCAGGGGCCGTTCCTTGCACTGGGGTCGCTGCCGCAGTCGGGGGGGGCTGGTGGGTTAACGTGGCTGCCGGTTGCGTTGCCATCGAGGTGATTGCTCCGGCGGGCGGGGTAGCATTCGCCGGCTCGGTAGGTGTTGCCCCAGTGCCGGCCGCCGCCAACACCTCGGCGGGGAGATCCTTCACGAGTATGGCGTCGCCTTGGGCGATCACCGCACTGCGGTAGACCAAGTTTTCCAATTCGCGCACATTGCCCGGCCAGTCGTAGCGGGCGAGCACCGCCATCGCCTCGGGCGCCACCTTCGCGACCCGGGCCTTCTTTTGTTTCACTAGGTTTTGCAGGGTGAAATCCACGATTTGCGGGATGTCTTCCCGGCGGTCGCGCAAGGGGGGCATCTTGATCCGGACCACGTTTAGGCGGTAATAGAGGTCTTCGCGGAAGGTCTTGGTCTTCACCATCGATTCGAGGTCTTTGTTCGTCGCGGCAAGGATGCGCACGTCCACCTTGATTGTGTCGGTGCCGCCGACCCGCTGGATCTCACCCTGCTGGAGCACGCGCAGAATTTTAGTCTGGGTTGCTAGCGCCATATCGCCGATCTCGTCGAGGAAGATGGTGCCGCGATCGCAAAGCTCGAATTTACCGATGCGCTGGTTGGTCGCGCCGGTGAAGGAGCCCTTTTCGTGGCCGAAGAGTTCGCTCTCGATCAGGTTGTCGGGGATGGCAGCGCAGTTGACCGCGATGAAATTCCCCTTGGCCCGGTGCGAGTGTTTCCAGATCGAGCGGGCAACCAGTTCTTTGCCCGTGCCGCTCTCTCCGGTGATCATCACCGTCACATCGCTCGCCGTGACCTGGCCGATGACCTTGAACACTTCCTGCATGACCGGAGAGGCGCCCACGATGCCTTCGCGGTAGTCGTCCGCGTTGATGCTCGGTTTGTAATCGCCGGCCGACCGCATGTCGGCGTGGGCCTTCAGCGCGTTCTCTGCTAACGCGAGCACCTTCGCCGGGTCAAAGGGTTTCATGATGTAGTCGAAGGCACCGTATTTCATCGCTTCAATCGCGGTCTGGGCCGTGCCAAATGCGGTCATGAGAATGACCAACTGCTTCGGATTCGCCGCACGGATGTGTTGCAGAGCCTCCAAGCCGCTCATCCCGCCCATGCGCACATCGAGAAAAATGAGGTCGGGCGCCGGGCCTTTTTTCACCGTGGCTACGCCGGCCTCGCCGCTGCCGGCCTCGAGCACCTGGTATTTTTTCGAGGAAAGCACGCGGCCGAGCGAGTAGCGGACCTCGGCGTCGTCATCGATAACCAGAATGGAGGGGGATTTGCTTTCGGACATGCGGCGGACCGTGCAGGGCCCGTGCCTGCCGGTCAACGCCGCCTCGCGCCGGTTCGCTTAGTCCGCGACGGGCACGATCCAGATGTTGCGGAAACGCACACGGCAGCCGTGTTCCTGAAGCTCCAGCGGAACCTCGGCGGGATGGGCGGAGTAGGGGGGGCGTTTTTTGTGTGCGGTCGGACCGGTGAACTCGAAGTTGTCCTGCACGAGCACGCCGTTGAATAGCAAGGTCACGGCGGCGCGGCGGGTTACGTAGCCGTCGGCGGCGAAGCGCGGGGCGCGGAAAAAGATGTCGTAGGTGTTCCACTCTCCGGCAGGACGGCAGGGGTCCACGCGCGGGGGATTTTGCCCGTAAGCGGCCCCGGCGTAGCCATCCGCGTAGGTGGTGTTCTCGTAGTTGTTGAGGACCTGAACCTCGTAACGGCCTTGCAGGAAGACGCCGCTGTTGCCGCGGTTTTGGCCGTCGCCGGTCGCTGGTGTGGGGGAGCGCCACTCAAGATGGAGGTGGCAGGAGCCAAAGGCCTGTCGGCTGATCAACGGGGCGCTCTTGGGAACGACCTCAAGGTAACCGTTTTCCACCTTCCAGATGGAGGATTGCCAGGCGGCAAGATCGCTGCCGTCGAATAGCAAGATCGCATCGGCGGGCGGGCTGGACAAGGCGGCGATGGCCTCGGCCGGGCGGGGTGCGACTGCCGCGGGACGGGGGCGGGCGGGGTCATGGACTCCCCATTCTTGGGCGGCTTCAGGGCTGGCGACTGGCTCAGCCGCGCGGGCGGAGGCGAAGCCAGCTAGGATGGACAAGAACCAGCGGGGGCATAGGCAGCGCATCATGGGTTGGGCTTGTTTAAGGGGAAAGCATGCGGCGCAGGCGGGCCAGCTCGAAGAGCATACGGGGCGCGTCCGGCCAAAGCCGGACCGAGCCGCCGGTTTTTTCCTGCCAGGCGATCGGCAACTCCTCGATGCAGCAGGGCAGGCGACAAAGACGGGCGAGCAGTTCTGCGTCGAAACAGAGTCCGGACCCGAGGAACTCCGGCTCAATCTTGCGCCATGCGGTGGCAGGCACGAATTTGAGCCCACATTGGATGTCGTCGAGCGCACGGCCCGCGATTTCGCCGACGAGGGTAGAAAAAACCCTTCCAGCGAAAGCACGCAAAATATCGCGCCGCACCGCCGGGCTTGTGCGCCGCACCGCGAACCAGGCGCAGGGACGTTCCGGAGCGGCCGTGGCGGCGTGCAGTAGGCGTCGGACTTCCTCGGCCGGGACGGCGCCGTCGGCATCGACGAAGGCGAACCAAGCGGCGTCGGGGTGGGCGCGCCAACCGGCGAGGATGGCGCCGCCTTTGCGGCTGTTGGCTGCGAGGGCAAGCGGGGGAGCGACGCTGCAGGCGCCGTTCGGGCCGACCGGCAGGGCGGAGAAAAGCCGTTCGCGTTCGGCGGGTGGCGAGCCGTCGTCCACGATCTGGATCAGGACGGGATGCGGGCTCGGCGCGAGCGCGGTGACCAGCCCGTCGAGAAAGGCGGGCAGTCGGTCCGCTTCACGAAAGGCGGGGATACAAAGGACGCCGGGGGCGGGGGGCACGGCGGGCGGGGTTATTTTTTCCGTCCGAAGAAAAAGAAAAAATAGCCACCCACCGCGGCGAGCAGCACCAGCCACCAAAGGTAGCGCAGCTCTCGGGCGGCCAGTTCGACGAAGGCCAGCAGGCGCGGAAAAAGCAGGCAGAGCAGGGCTACCGCCACCACGGCGGCCGTTAACGTGAGGGCGCGGAAAATCCGAGGTGGACGGGGTTCTTGCGGGGTCACGTTGCGCATCGCAGCGGAGGCTTAATGGCGGGCGGCTGGGGTGACGCCAACGGGGGCGGCCGGCAGGGTGTTGAGCGGGAGGATGAAATTGGTCCCGGCGTTTTCCCCGCCGGCGCCCCCACCGATTACGAGGGGTGCCCGGCCATCCCATTTTTCCACGATCTGGAGCTGGATCAGCCCCGGCGTGTCGCGCAGGGCTTCACCACGGATGCGGATCGCCTCGGCCTCGCCCTTGGCCTTGATGATCGCGGTATCGGCCTCGATTTGGGACTTTAACTGGGTGAAGCGGGCTTTGGCGGCCTCCTGCTCCTGCACCATTTTCGACTCGATGGCGGTCTCCAGTTCTTTCGAGAGGGTGATATTTTCTAAGACGATGTCCTCGATGGTGAGCAGGGTTTTCAACTTATCGCGGGTGGAGGCGAGGGCGTGGGTTTTGATTTCTTCGCGTTTTTTCACGATCTGCTCGGCGCTCTGCATGGCGGTGACCTCTTTCAGGGCTTCCTGCACGCGCGGGGCGACGAGGCTGTCAAAGGGATCGCCGGCGTAATCCTGATATATCTTCACCACCGAGCCCTCGGGAATGCGGAAGAGCACGCGCAGCTGGATATTCACCTGCTGGAGATCAGATGAATAACACTCCGCGGGCAGGTCGCGGGTTTGCTGGCGGATGACCACCGTCTGGACGTGAGAAATAAAAGGGGACTTGGTGCCAAAACCCTCTGTCAGCGGCGCGGGGGAAACCTTTCCGAGGGTCACCAGCACGCCTCGCGTGCCGGGTTCGACCACATAAGTCGACTGTGAGGCAGCTATGACCAGCACGAGAATCAGAATAACGGCGCCGATTAATTTTCCTAACGAGGAAGGATTCATGGCCTGAGTCAGGCCCGTGGTCATGTGCTTCGCAAGCGCTTCCGGTCTTGCCGCAGCAAAGACCGGAGGCGAGCGTGGACGTGGTAAAACCTACCCCATGCCGGAAATCCTCACGCATCTGCTCGTCGATGGATCCAACGTGGTCCAAGCGTGGCCTGACACGCGGGCGCTGGCGCGTCGCGACCGCGAGGCGGCCAAGGCGTTGCTTTTGCGCCGGGTGGCGGTGTTGCACGATTTTTCAGCGTGGCGCGTGACGGTGGTTTTCGACGGGCGCGGCGAGGAGCTGCGGGTCGAAGCGGTCGGGGATTCACAGAACTTCGCCTGCGTCCATACCCCGGCAGGGGCGACGGCGGACGACATTATCGAGCAACTGGTGGGTAGGGCTGACGAGCCGGCGTCCTGCCTAGTCGCGACAGCGGACCAGGCGGAGCGTGCCACGGTGGAGGCGGCCGGCGCGGTTTGGTGCGATCCGGAAGAATTGGCTAAGCGTATCGAAGCAGCCGATACTCGGCAAGCGCGCGCGGTCGCGCGGGGCAATGCGGAGACGGAACGCGGCTGGCGGCGGGGAGGGGCGGGGCGGTGAGTGCTGACTGTCCAGCGGATGCCGTGGCGGAACTGGCCGGCTTACACGGGGTGTTCTCGTTTCCAGAAAAGCTGCTGCAGCGCATTTGGGCGCGTGGTGATTTTGACCATCGGGGTCTTCGCCTAAGAGACGGACGCGCGCTGTGCTTGCGCCGGCGGGGGCGCTGGAATCGGCTCGCCGGGCCGGATTTTGCCGATGCCGAGATCGAAGTGGGGGAGGGTGCGGCGCGGCAGCTATTCCAAGGCCCGATCGAGGTGCACTTGCGGGCTGCGGATTGGGATGCTCACGGTCATGCGGCCGATCCCGCCTATGATGGCGTGGTCCTCCACGTGGTGCTCTTTCCTTCGATGCGCGAGTGGACGGCGGGCGCGTCGGGGCGGCGCATCCCCATCCTCGAGTTGTTGCCGCGGTTGGAGCGCGATCTGGAGGCTTACGCGGAGGAGGCGGCGGTCGAGGGCATCGCGGGCCGGCCCTACAGTCTTTTGCGCGAACAACTGGCAGGGATTCCTCCGGCGGTTTTGCGGGTCGAGCTGGAACGTTATGCGGAGCGCCGTTGGCTCAACAAGGTCCGCATCGCGGCGGAGCGACTCGGTCGGCTGGGTTGGGAGCAGGCTTGCCATCAGGCGACTTTGGAAGTCCTGGGGTATCGGGCGAATCGCTTGCCGATGCTGGCGGTGGCCGAGTGCTGGCCGCTAGCGGCGTGGCGAGCGGCAGAGGTGACGGTCGAGGCCGCTTGGGACGCGCCGGCGGAGCCTTGGCAAAGCGCGGGGGTGAGACCGGCTAACCGGCCTCGGTTGCGGCTGGCACAGTATGCGGAGTGGGTTGCGGCGTGCCCGCACTGGCCCGAGCGTTTGGCGGAGATCGGCGCGGAGTGGGCGGTGGTCGAGCCTGTTGTATGTGGTATGGCGGACTTACGCCGTAGACGCAGGGAACTGGGAATCGGCTTGGTCCGTCGGATACTTTCGCAGGGTGTTTGCGGCGGCGTTTTGGCCGGCACTCGCTTTGACACCTGGATTTGTGATGCGGTTCTGCCCTTATTGGCGGCGCGGTTTGGTGCCGGCGCGCCACTGGCGGGTTCAGGTTGGGCGGCGCGTTGGCGGGCGTGGAATCCGGGGGATGCGCCTGAGGAATTATTGCGGTTAGCGCGGGAATTCGAGGTTGGCGGGGCTCCCGAAGCGCCACTGGCGCAGGGGCATTTGCAAGGTCTACTCGGGTGGCTGGCCGCGGTGGCTGCGCGGGGCGGGCGCGGGGCTTGACAGAGTTTTGCTCGTTTCGCTTACTGCTAGACTCAATCACAGTTCACTTTTCAAGAAGTGGGCCTTTCGGCCCGCTTTTTTTTTCCCCTTAATACTCGAAACACATGAGCCAAGAAATCCTCGCCGTCCTAGAATACATGGAGAAGGAACGGGGCATCGCGCGCGCCGACATGATTGCGGCGATCATTAACGCCATCAAGGCCGCCGCCCTCCGGGGGGTGAATTCCGGGCAGGAGCTGAAAATCGAAATCAGCCCCAAAAACGGGCAACTTAAGGCTTGGGCGGTCTTGAAGGTGGTCGACTCGGTCAGCGACCCGCGTCAGGAAATCCATGTGGAGAAGGCCCAAGCCCTCCGCGCCGGCGTGCAAATCGGCGAGACCGTGGACAAGGAGATCAATCCCGCTGAGCTCGGTCGCATCGCTGCCCAGACCGCCCGGCAGGCGGTAATGCAAAAACTACGGCAGTTTGAAAAAGACCGCATTTACGACGACTACAAAGACAGCGTTGGCAACATCGTGACCGGCACCGTGCGCCGTAAAGAGCGTAACGACATTTACATCGATCTCGGCAAGTCCGAGGCCGTCTTGCCTGGTCGCGAGCAGGTGCCTGGCGAAGAATACCAACCTGGCGACCGCATCCGGGCTCTGTTACTTGCCATCGAGAGCACGCCGCGCGGGCCTGAGCTCATCCTCTCCCGCGGCAGCCCGAAATTTGTGCGCCGTTTGTTTGAGGTCGAGGTGGGCGAGATCGCTGATGGCACCGTTAAGATCGAGGCCTTCGCCCGCGAGCCTGGCTACCGCACCAAGATCGCAGTCACCAGCACCGACCCTAAGGTCGATCCGGTGGGCGCCTGCGTCGGCGCTCGCGGCGCTCGGGTGAAGACCATTGTGCGCGAGTTGAATGGCGAGAAGGTGGATATCATCAACTGGTTCGCCGATCCTAAGCAGATGGTGCTGGAGGCTTTGAAGCCTGCGGTGCCGCGCGACATCGTGTTGGATGAACGCAGCAAGCGCATCCTTTTGCGCGTCGCCACAGAGGATCTGGCTATTGCTATCGGCAAGAAGGGCCAAAACGCCCGCCTGACCTCCCGTCTCATCGGCTGGCGCATCGATATTGAGGAACACAAGAACGAGATTGTTGATCCTCGCGCCCAAGCGGTGAAGTCGCTCGTGTTGGCCTTCGGTCTCGAAAAGCTCTTGGCTGAGCGCCTTGTCGCGATTGGCATCAATTCGCCCGCTGCCTTCGAAGGCGTGGATGCGGATGCTTTAGTCGAGGCCGGCTTCTCCTCCGAGGAAGCCGCCGCCGTGATGCAAACCGTGGCCGGCGCCTGATCCCTCCGTTTTACCTTACTTCATCCCTCCAACGCCCGCCGCCCGAATGAGCATCCGCATCCACGAATTCGCCAAACGCTACAACATGGAGGGCAAGGATATGCTGGCCTTGCTGAAGGAGCTTAAGTTCGTGTCAGCCGACACCAAGTCCGTGTCCAGCACGCTGAGCTCGATCTACATGGAGGAGTTTGAGAAGTATATGGCGGCCAAGTCGCCTGCGGCGGTCGCGCCCGTTGCCCCAGTTGAGCCCCCTGCTGCATCCGCGCTGCCCTCCGCTCCCAAGGTGCCGATGGTGAAGTCCATGGATGATGTGGTGCGCGAACGCGCCGAGACTGCCACCCGTCTGGCGGACGAGGCCGCGAGTGCCCGGGTCGCCACTGCTCAAGCGACCGCGCCTGCTGCCGTTTCTACTCCCGTCGTGGCTTTAGCGCCTGCGCCGGTGAGTGCCCCGCGCCCCATCAGTGCACCGCCTGCTCCGCCGGTTTCCCGTCCGCCCGCGATCACGCCTCCGGTAAGTGCCCCGCGCCCGACGGTATCAAGCCCTGCGTCGCCGCCGTCATTTTCCGCGCCGCGCCCGACTCCGAGCCTGTCTACACCTGGGTTGCGTCCAGCTGTGCCTGCCTCGGTCACGCCGGTTCCTGCCACGTCCATCTCGCCGACGATTCGTCCCAAGATCGCCGCACCTGCCCCGATCGCGCCTTCGGCTCCCGCGCCAGTTGCCCTTGCTGCCCGTCCTCCGACCCCGACGCCACCGCCCGCCGCTGGTGCTCCGCGCGCTTTACCAGCTTTCCCATCCGCTGCGCCGCGTCCTCCGGGGTTCGCCTCGACCGCTATCGCGCCTGCCGCTGCCGCTACCATTACCGAGGAGGGTGGGGTTAAAATCATCCATCTGAAGCCACCCATTATCGTCCGCGATTTTGCGACGACTCTGGGTTTGAGGCCCTTCAAGCTCATCTCCGAGCTGATGGAGGCGGGTATTTTCGCCTCGATCAACCAGTCCATCGACGAGCAGGTGGCGGCCAAGGTCGCCGAAAAACATGGTTTCCTACTCGAGATTAAGCATCGCGGAGAGAGCCCGCCGCCCCAAGTTTCCAAAAAGGAAAAGGAGGCCGCCAAGGCCAAGCAACTCGAGGAAGACGAGGCTAAGAACCTCACCCTGCGTCCCCCGGTGGTGTGTATCCTTGGGCACGTTGACCACGGCAAGACCTCCCTCCTGGACGCCATCCGCAAGGCCAACGTCGCGAGCGGCGAGGCCGGTGGCATCACCCAGCATATCGGTGCTTACCAGATCGAGCACTCCGGCCGGAAGATTACTTTTCTCGATACGCCAGGCCACGCGGCTTTTAACAAGATGCGCGCCCGGGGCGCTTCTGTCACTGACGTTGCCATCCTCGTGGTGGCGGCCGACGACGGCTTCATGCCGCAGACCGACGAAGCCCTCAAGCACGCCCAATCCGCCGCCGTCACCACCATGGTCGCGGTAAATAAAATGGATGTGAAGGGTGCGAATATTGATCGCGTCAAGCAACAGATGCAGGAGCGCAACATAGCCTCCGAAGACTGGGGTGGCGAGACCGTCACCGTGCCGGTTTCCGCACTGAAGGGCACCGGGTTAACCGACTTGCTCGATATGATCATCCTCCAGGCTGATGTGCTGGAGCTGCAGGCCAACCCGAAGGCCGAGGCCAGCGGCATAGTCATCGAGTCCCAAGTCGATGTCGGCCGCGGTCCTCTGGCGACGCTGCTGATCCAGCGCGGCACTTTGAAGATCGGCGACGCTCTCGTCTGCGGAGCCCAGTGGTGCAAGGTCCGGGCGATGTTCGACGACAAGGGGGCCAACATCAAGGAGGCCCCGCCCTCCGCTCCGGTGCGCGTCATCGGTTGGTCCGGCGCTCCGGACAGCGGCGCTCAATTCAAGGTCGCCAAGAACGCCCGCGCTGCCGAAGACCTCGCTGAGGAGGAGCAGAACCGCATTAAAAAGGAGGAGACCTCCGCTGCCGCCGCCCCCAAAAACGTCTCGGTCGACCAACTTTTCGCCGACATCGCCGCGAACCAGTCGAAGGTGCTCAAGCTTATCATCAAGACCGATGTTTTCGGCTCCACCGAGGCGGTCCGCCACGTGCTCGAGGGCATCAAGACCACCAAGGTCGAGCTCGAGATTGTCTCCACCGAGGTTGGCCTCGTGACCAAAAACGACGTGCTTATGGCTGGCACAGGCGGGGCGGTTATCATCGGGTTCAACACCAAGCTCGAGAACGGCGTCACTCCGCTGGCCAAGCACCACGGCGTGCGCATCGAGACCTATGGTATCATTTACGAACTCGCCGATAAGGTGAAGGAGATGATGGCTGACCTGCTCGAGCCCGACCTCAAGGAGATCAAGCTCGGCGCCGCCGAGGTCCGCGCGACCTTCCCGCTGGCCAAGGGTTTCGTGGCGGGCTGCCTCGTCACCGAGGGCAAGATCACCCGCAACGCCAATGCCCGCATCCGACGCAAGAAGGAGATCGTGGCCGAGGGCAAGGTCAGCACGCTGAAGCGCTTCAAGGACGACGCCAACGAAGTCCGCGCCGGCCTCGAGTGCGGTATCAAGCTGGGCGAGTTCAACGGCTACGAAATCGGCGACCTGATCGAGGTCTACGAGATCCAGAAGGTGCGGGCTACGCTCTAAGGATGAAGTAGCGAGCATCGAGTAGTGAGTAGCGAGCAGCACCGGCCACCGTTTCATCGCTTCTACTAGCTGCTCTCTACCCACTACCCGCTACTTTTTCATTCTTCATGTCTACCCGAACCCTGCGTGTTAACGAGCTGCTGCAGCGTGAGCTGAGTGCGCTGCTGCGCCGCAAATATAATGCCGACGCCGCCCCCATCACCATCACGGCGGTTGAGGTCACGCCTGATGTCCGCGAGGGTAAGGTCTATGTCTCCATAACGGGCGACGATGAGGTGGCGGCGGAACGGATGAAGTGGCTGCGCAAACATGCCCGCGAGCTGCGCCTCGCTCTCGGTGACATCATCATTCTCAAGCATATGCCGGTGATGACCTACCACCTCGACAACGTCACCGAGCGCGGCAACCGCATCCTCGGTCTGCTCGACGAGATCGCGGCAAAGGACAAGCCGGTAGCACCCTCCGCGAAGCCACCTGCGGAAGCCTGAGCCGATTTTTCGTCATGGCATTGTTGTATCCGCATCTTAGCGAAGCTTTCACCGGTCTTCTCGTGGCCTGCGCGGGCCAGCGTGTGGTGGTTGTTGGCCATGCCCGGCCGGACGGCGATTGCATCGGCTCGCAGGTGGCCCTCGCCCGTTTGCTTCGGGCTCGAGGGATTGATGCCGTCTGCTGCAACCCCGACGCGGTGCCGCGCCGGCTGGAGTTCCTCGTTACCGACACGCCTTTCGTTCCGCTGGCGGTTGCGCTGACGGAGGGTCGCGTGGCGATCTTTGTAGACTGCGCTGACCGCAATCGTGCGACCGAGGCCTTCGCGGCGGCCTTTCCCGCTCCGTTGGGCAACATCGATCATCACCTCTCCAATCCCGGTTACGCCGCGATTAATCTCGTCGACACGGCTAGCGCGGCCACTGCGGAGATCTTGGCGGGGCTGGCCCGGGATGCGGGCTTGACGACGGATCCTGCGACCGCGAATGCGTTGCTCACCGGCATCGCGACGGATACCGGTCAGTTCCGGTTTGCGGCTACCGGAGCGCGAACCTTTCGCCTTGCAGCGGACTTGGTTGAAGCGGGCGCTGACGCGGCGGCGATGGGCTTGCAGCTCTACGAGCGCGAGACCTTTGGCAAGATGCAGCTTTTGCAGCGCTTTCTCGCCTCGCTGGAGACTTTCGCCCACGGTCGGGTGTGCCTCGGTTTATTGCCCGATGGCATCTATGCCGAGACTGGCACTTCAGTCGAAGATACCGAGGGGTTGGTCGACTATGCGCGCTCGATCGAGGGGGTGGAGATCGGTGTGTTGGTCGAGGTGCGCGGCGACGCGATCAAGGCCAGCCTGCGCGCCAAGGACCCCGCTTTCCGGGTCGACCGCCTTGCTGCTCTCTTTGGTGGCGGCGGCCACGCTTGCGCAGCCGGCCTGAACGTGAAAGGCGAGACGCTGGCGCACTTTTTACCCCGCCTGCGCGCCGCGCTTGAGACTCAAATCGCGGCTGTCGCCGCCTCCCGCCCATGATCCGCGCCGCTCTGGCTGAATACGACGGCGTCCTGCTGATCGACAAGCCCTCCGCCCACACTTCGCATGATGTCGTCGCCCGGGTTCGGGGCATCCTGCGTATGAAGCGAGTCGGCCACGCTGGCACGCTTGATCCGATGGCGACTGGCCTGCTTGTCCTGCTCCTCGGTAAGGCGACCAAGCTCTCCCAGTATCTCATGAGTGTGGACAAGACCTACACGGGCTCGGTCAAACTCGGGCAGGTAACCAACACCCAAGATGCGGAAGGGGATGTGCTGGAGACGAGACCAGTGCCGGAGTTGACCGAGGATGCGGTCCGAGCGGCGCTGCGGGGCATGGTGGGCGACCAATACCAGACACCGCCGATGTTTTCTGCGATCAAGATCAAGGGTGTGCCGCTCTACAAAAGCGCGCGGGCGGGCGAGGAGATAGAGCGTGAGGCACGCTTCATCCGCGTGAAACGTTTCGAGCTCACGCGTTGGGCGGCGCCCGACACGCTGGATTTCGTGGTCGATTGCACCAAGGGCACCTACGTCCGCACCTTGGCGCATGACCTCGGCCAGAAACTCGGTTGCGGTGCGCACCTGAGTGCCCTGCGCCGCATCTCTTCCGGCGCGCTAAACGTGGATCGCGCAGTCACGCTGGAGGCGTTGCAAAAGATGACGCCGGCCGAGGTGCAGGCCGCACTCGTGCCGGGCTACGAGGCGGCGCCGGCGGTGGCGCTGGGCTGAATGATTTTTAACCACGAAAAACACGAAAGACACGAAAACGATCCCTCGATCCGATCCGGCTCCGAATTTCGTGTGTTTCGTGTTTTTCGTGGTTAACCCATTCCGTGAATGAGATATTCAACAGTCTTGCCGACGCTGGGAGGCTCGCCGGGCGGCGGCCTTTGCATCTGGCCATTGGTATGTTTGACGGCGTGCACCTCGGGCACCGGGCGGTGATCGAGGCAGCTACGCGTTCGGCGCGACGCAGCGGTGGCGCGGCGGCCGTCTTGACCTTTGACCCGCACCCGAGCCGATTTTTCCGGCCCGAGGATCCGGTGCGTCTGATCATGGACCGGGAGCGGCGGGTGGCGGCGCTACTCGCGCTCGGGGTGGCGGCGGTGGTGGTGCAGCCTTTCGACGCGGACTTTGCCGGGATCGAAGCTGAGGCGTTTTTGCCGCACCTCCGCGCCCGCCTGCCCAATCTCCACACCGTTTACGTCGGGGAAAACTGGCGCTTCGGTCGCGGTCGGCGGGGGGACGTGGCCCTGCTCGTCGCGGAGGCGAAAAAACTCGGGCTCCACGTGGTCAGCGCCCCGCGTATTAACGGTGACGGCGAGCCGATTAGCAGCACGCGCATCCGTGGCTTGTTGACCGAGGGGCGGGTGGATGCGGCGAACGTATTACTCGGCTCCGCCTACGCCAGCGAGGGCGTCGTCGCCGGGGGCAAGCGTCTCGGGCGGACTATCGGGTTTCCTACCTTGAACCTCGCTTGGGCGCCCGACCTGCGACCGCGGCTGGGAGTCTATGTGGTCGCGGTGGCGCGCGCGGATGGTTCCGATGCGCTTCGACGCGGGGTGGCTAATTACGGTTTGCGTCCGACGGTCGAGACGAGCCTTGAGCCGCTGCTTGAGGTGCACGTGCTCGAGGAGTGCCCCTATGGTGCGGAGGACCGGTTGCGGGTCGAATGGCTGGCGTTTTTGCGGCCCGAGCAAAGTTTTTCCGGATTCGAGGAATTGAAGGCGCAAATCGCCCGGGATCGCGACGCCGCGCTGGCTTGGTTCGGCGACTGATTTACCGCGCTTACGACGTCGTCGGTGCCTCCCAGTTGGGCGGTGGGGTGAACGGTGTGCGCGTGACGGGACGGATGATGCGTTCCGGTTCGCGGGGTGTTTGCGCCGCCATGTGCGCGATCAGGCGTTCATTGAACGTATGCGCTGGATCGTGTCCCATGCGGCGGAGGGCCTGCACCATGGCGGCGACTTCCACGAGTCGGGCCATGTCGCGGCCGGGGCGGACGAACAGCTCGAAATGGGGAACTTGGAGACCGAGGATCTCGTGGAAATTTTCCTCCAGACCGGTGCGCTCCTCGACGACCTCGGGCGTCCATTCGCGCAGGGTGACGACGAGGTCCAGGCGCTTATCGAGGCGCACGGCGTGGACGCCGAACATGTCGGAGATATTGATAATACCGATGCCGCGGCACTCCATGTAGCCGCGGTTCAGGGGGCGGGCGGAGGCGAGTAGATCGCGTTCGTCGATCAGCTTCACTACGGTGAGGTCGTCGGCTACGAGGGAGTGGCCGCGCTCGATCAAGGCGAGGGCGCATTCGGATTTCCCGGCACCGGCCTCGCCCCGTAGCATTACGCCCATGCCACGGATATCGAGGGTGGTGGCGTGGACCGTGGTCGCGGGAGCGAACTCGTTGTCGATGCAGAGGGTGGCGAGATTTACCCAGTGCATGGTAATCATCGCAGTGCGGAAAATGGGGAGTTTTCGCTCCGTCGAAACGGCCAGCATCGCAGGCGTGGGCTGGTAATTGCGCGTGAGAATCAGGCAGGGCACCTGCCGGTCGATCATCTCGTCCAGGATACGGGTTTGTTCCTTTGGGTGCAGAGTGCGGAAGTAGGTCATCTCGGCGGCGCCCATGACCTGAATGCGTTTGTTGGCGAAATACTTGAAGAAGCCGGTGAGGGCGAGGGAGGGACGGTTGATCGAGCCTTCGCGGATGAGGCGGTGGAGGCCGTCGGAGCCGGTGAGCAGCTCCAGTTTTAGCTTCTCGCGGTAGGTCTCGTGGAAGTGCGCGACGGTGATGCCGTGAATGGCCTTTGGGAGGGGCATGGGCGGAGGAGGGTTGAAGTAGCGAGTAGCGGGTAGTGGGTAGTGGGTAGCGAGTAGGACGGAAAAGGAGGGGATTAATCGGGTGATGGATGCTCGCTACTCGCTACCCGCTACTCGCTTCTTTCCATCACAGGTTAAAATTTTCGCCGAGGTAGAACTGGCGGGCTTCCGGGTCGTTGACGAGGGCGTCGGCGGAGCCCTCTTTGAAAACGCGACCTTCGCGGATGAGGTAGGCCCGATCGACAATCTTGAGGGTTTCGCGGACGTTATGGTCGGTGATGACCACGCCGATGCCGCGGGTGCGGAGATCAACCACGATTTTTTGGACTTCGGCGACGGAGATGGGATCGATGGCGGCGAAGGGTTCGTCTAGCAGGAGAAATTTTGGCCGGGTAACCAGAGCACGGGCGATCTCGAGGCGGCGGCGCTCGCCGCCGGAGAGGGTATAGGCCTTTTGGCGGGCGACGTGGGTGAGGTTGAGCTCGTTCAGGTGTTCGTCTGCGAGGGAGCGGCGCTGGGCGCGGGGCACGCCGATGGCCTCAATGATGGCGAGCAGGTTTTGCTCCACGGTGAGCTTGCGGAAGGTGGAAGGTTCTTGCGGCAGGTAGCCAAGTCCGAGGCGGGCACGTTCGTGCATGCGCAGGCGGGTGATGTCGTGGCCGTCGAGGAAGACGGTGCCAGCGGTTGCGGGCACGAGGCCGACGATCAGATAGAACGTGGTGGTCTTACCGGCGCCGTTGGGTCCGAGGAAGCCGACGATCTCGCCGGCCCGGGCGGTGATATCCACACCGGAGACGACCGTGCGCTGGCCGTAGGTTTTGATGAGGCCGCGGGTGGATATCTCGGAAGAGGTGGTAGGGGGTGCGGCGGTCACGGTGACTGAGGAGTTGGCCACAAAAGGCACAGAAGATGCAAAAGGAGGAGGACTTATTTGGTGGCGGGCTTGGGGAAGCTGACGCCGGCGGCGGGGGAGGCGGGCGGGCGGGGCTTAGCGGTCGCTCCGAGGTCGCCGACCGGCGGACCGGTGAAGCGGGGCTGCTCGATGAACACTTCGCGTTTGCCGCGGAAGAGGGTTATTTTTTCACCGGCGCCGGCAAAGCCGTTGCTGTGGTCGATGATAACCGGGCTCTCACTCAGCACGACCTTATCCTCACGGGGGAAGACCTCTGCGCGCTGGGAGGTAGACTCGCGGTCGCCCTGGACGATGCGGACATCGCCGGTGGCGAGGATGTATTTGAACTTTTCGACCGCGCCGAGGGTGGCGTCCTTGTCCCCGATGCGGGTCGCCACGAGGGTGAGCTGGTCGCAGGTGATGCGGAGGTTGGTGCCGGTGAGGATGACATTGCCGGTGGCGACTGCGGTGGTCTCGTCGTCGGTCGAGGTCATTTGCAGTTTCTCGCTGCGCAGCTCGGTGGGGATGGGCGCGGGAACTGGCGCGGTTGGCGCGGGCTGGGCCCGCACCGGCAGGATCAAGAACCAAGGACCTAGGGCCAATGCCGCTAGGGCGAGGGTAACGGGATGGGGGCGGAGAGGACTCATTTGAGGATGTCGCCGATGGGGGCGCGGAGGATGATGTGGGCGTCGCGGTTGATGACGATGCGGCGGGCGGGGTGGTCGTAGCTCCAGTCGGCGCCGGTGACGGTGAGGTCGAGGCGTTCTAGGCGCACGGTCTCCGCACCAGAGGCTAAGAGTTTTTCCGGCAGGAAGGTGGCGGAGGGAGCGGCGAGCATGGCGTCGATGGCTTCATCGAGGCGGCCATTGAAGAGAGTCAGCTCCATTTCGACCAACTCGATGCGGGTTGGATCGGGCAGGCGGGCTTCTTCGGCGCGGAGCATGGTGCGGCGGAAACCCTCGTTCGTGAAGGTGGGAAGGCGGAAGTTTTTCACCGGCGCGGTGGAGTCCAGTTTCGCGGCGGGTTTGGGCGCGGCGGGAGGCTTGGGGGCGGCGGGCAGGGCGGCGGCGAGGAGCAGGCCGGCGGCGAGGAGCAGGAGACTGGAGTGGCGGCGGGGCAAGGGCGGGGGGGTAACGAGAATGAAGGGTCAGGCGTGGACAGGGGTGTGACCCCGAGCGCGGAGGATATGTTCACAGACTTCGCGCACGGCGCCGCGGCCGGCGAGGCGGGCGGTGAGGTAATCGGCGGCGGTGAGGGCGGCGGGCATGGCGTCGGGGACGGTCACGCCGATGCCGGCCCACTGGATGGCGGGGGCGTCGATGTCGTCGTCGCCCATGTAAGCGATCTGCTCGTGGGTGAGTTCAAGCCGAGCGGCGAGTTCCTGGAGGGCCTCGAGTTTATCGGTGCGGCCCTGGATGAGGTGAGGGATTTTTAGCTCGGTCGAGCGGGCGGTGGTGGCGCCGGAGGGGCGGCCGCTGATCCAGGCGGTGGCGATGCCGTTTTTCGCGAGGCGGACAAGGCCCATGCCGTCGAGGATGGAGAACTGCTTGGTCTCGGTGCCGTCAGACGAGATGTGCACGGTGCCATCGGTGAGGATGCCATCGACGTCCATGGCGAAGAGCTTGATGGTGGCCCAGCGGGTTTCGGGAAGGTGGTGCATGCCGTAAAAAGTGGAAATGCGAAAACGCGGAAAACGGGGTATTGCGCTAGGCTGCTGGGCGAAAAATCAGCCGAGCCAGGGGATGAGTTTTTCGATGAGGCCGTCGCGGGTGGGGCGGTAGGCGGCCTCCAGTTCGGGGGCGAAGGGCACGGGCAGGTCGAGGGAGGCGATGCGCAGGGGCGGGGCTTCGAGGTCGAAGAAATTATCTTCCACGATCCGGCTGACCAACTCGGCGCCGAAGCCGTGGGTGCGGCGGCCTTCGTGGAGCACGACCAACCGGTGGGTGCGGGCCACGGACGCTCGGATGGCTTTAAGGCGGAGTGGAGCAAGGGCGCGGAGATCCCAGACCTCGACGGATTTTTCGTATTCGGACTCGAGATACACGGCGGCCTCGGCGGCGAGGTGGACCATCTCGCCGTAGGTCACGAGGGTGGCGTGGGCGCCGGCGCGAACGAGGTGGGGTCCCCAGACTTCGCGGTAGGTCGGGTTCCAGTCGAGGGCGTGTTTGCCGCGGCGGTAGAGGGCCTTGTGCTCGAAGAGCAGCACTGGGTTGTCGTCCTCGTAGGCGGCGAGCAGGCAGTCGAAGGCGTCTTGCGCGGTGCTGGGGTAAAGGGCCTTGAGGCCGGGGAAGGCTAAAAGGGCGGACTCAAGTTCTTGCGAGTGAAAGGAGCCGAAGGTGAGGCCGCCGCCGCACGGCAGGCGGAAGACCAGTGGGACCTTGGCGCCGGAGCGGAAGTAGTAGGTGGCGGCGTTGAGGGTGAGCTGGGTCATCGCCTCGGTGGCGAAGTCGGCGAACTGGAACTCCTCGATCACGCGGTGGCCGCCGAGGGCGAGGCCGATGGCGTAGCCGGTGCAGGCGGACTCGGCCAGCGGGGTGTTGAAAACGCGGGCGCGGCCGTGGGCGGCGAGCAGGCCCTCGGTGACCTTGAAGGCGCCGCCGTAGACGCCGATGTCCTGTCCGAGCAGGACGGATTCGGGGCGTTCGCGAAGGATTTTGCCGTGGGCGAGGGTGAGGGCCTGGGCGAAGGTGACGGGAGCCAGGGGCGGGGACCCGGGAGCCGGGAGTTCTGACGTGACGGACGGGATCCAGGGCAGGGTGGGTGCGTCGGGCGCGTAGGCGTCGGCCGGGAGGGAGGCGGGGGAGGGGCGGGGGACGGCGAGGGAGACCTGGATGCAGGCCTCGACCCAGGTGGCGAGCTCGGCGTCGATGCTGTCGAGGTCGGCGGCGAGGCCCTCGGCGGTGAGGCGGGCGCGTAGTTTCGGCAGGGGATCTGAGGCTTGGATGGCGGCGTTTTCGGCTGCGGTCAGGTAGTCGCAGGTATCGTAGGCGGCGTGGCCGCGGAGGCGGGTGGTTTGGGCCTCGATCAAAATGGGACGGACCTCGGTGCGGGCGCGCTCGATCGCGGCGGCGAAGGTCCGGGCGGCGGCGACGGGATCGGCGGTCACGTCCACGCGCAGGCCCTCGATGCCGTAGCCGGCGGCGCGTTGCCAGAGCTCGACCGAGGCGGGGAATTGTTCGCGGGTGGGGGTGGAGTAGGCGTAGGCGTTATTCTCGATCACAAATACGATCGGAAGCGACAGGAGGGCGGCGAGGTTGAGGGTCTCGTGGATGTCGCCGGTTGAGGAGCCTCCGTCGCCGAAGAGGGCCAGGCCCACGGCAGGGTGGCCGGCGCGGCGCTGGGCGTCGGTGAGGCCGGCAACGTGGGAGAGCATGGAGCCGAGATGCGAGATCATCGGCAGGGAGCGGTGGGCGGGGTCGCCGTGGTGGATGTTGCCCTCGCGGGCCTGGGTGGGGCTGGCGGCGTTGGCCAGGTATTGGTTCAGGTGGTCGCAAAGGTGGCCGCTCCAGACGATGTGCCCGGCGAGGTCGCGGTGGGTGAAGGAGACCACGTCGATGGACTTCTCGGCGAGGAGGGCGAGGGGGGCGATGAGGAGTTCGTTGCCTTGGCCGCCAGTCACGGTGCCCTTGATCAGGCCTTGGCGGAAGAGTTCAAGGATGCGGTTATCGGCGCGGCGGGCGAGGGCGGCCCAAGCGTAGAGGCGGAGCAGGGCGGCGGGCGCTGGGACGGGACCGAGTTCCGAGGCGCGGAGGGCACGGTGAGCGAGGCAGGGCGGCGCGGGAGGGAAAGGGTGGGACATGGCCTGCGCGCAAACGTGGCGGTTGGGCGGCGGCGGGCAATGGCGAATGCCCGGTGGCGCCCGGACTCGCGTAAAGAGTTTGGCGGCGGGTGGCGGGCGTTAGGCACTGTTTTGATATCGGCAGCTCCAAAGTCGGCGGGCTGGTTGTCCGCCTTTCTGGGTCGAGACTCAATGGTTTCTAGCGCACGCTTTTAAATCAGCGTATGGCGGCTCCGCCCAAGGTATTGCATCTTGCCTGCGTATGCACTTTAAATGCATTACGTAGAAGATATTGGTAAGTATAAATTCTAAACTATACCATTGCCCAAAAGCCTTTTTACTTTGGTTTAACTTTTTTGTAAATTATTTACGTTTTCCCGATTTCAATCAGCCAAATTACTCTTTGTGAAAAAACTAAACTCTATCGCAGCGCTTGCCGCTCTTTGTTGCTCCCTCATCAGTTGCCTTTGGGCCGCACCGATCAC